>OLRX01000031.1_pt1 | contig 110536 bp, 105 predicted proteins | sample 1672991 | NCBI WGS metagenome assembly OLRX01 (sample SAMEA3136744, study PRJEB25190) | human gut metagenome | biome: human gut; feature: human-associated habitat; material: faeces | place: Austria | collected 2013
CAATCGTTCCGATATTTACATGCGGTTTCGTACGTTCAAATTTTCCCTTCGCCATCGGTACATTCCTCCCTATGGGTTTTTTGTTTGTTTTAGAGTTGGAGCGGGTGATGGGAATCGAACCCACGTAGCCGGCTTGGGAAGCCGGTGCTCTACCATTGAGCTACACCCGCACGCATGTGTGCCATTCACTACACGCGCCCATATTTTAATGCACTGGCGCGCTTTTGTCAATGCGTTTGGCACAATCATCGAAAACTTGCCAATTTATTTTTGATTCTTTGCAGCGCGTTGTCCACGCTTTTCTCCGGCCTATCCAGCGCCATGGCGATCTGCTGGTACGATTCGCCGGAAATATGGCGCAGCAGCACCTCCAGCTCCAGTTCGCTCAGCGTGGTCTCCATGGCCTGGTGCACCTCGTCCAGCCGCTGCTTTTGCAAAATAAGCGCCTCCGGCTCTTCCTCCTGCGGGCCGGGCAGCACATCGCGCAGCGCATGCTGGCCGTCGGTTCTGGCGTCAAAGGAAACAAACTCGTTTAACAGCTGGTGCTTTTGCCGTGTGGACGCTTTGACCGCGGAGATAACCTGCCTTTGCACGCACAGCTTGGCAAAGCTGCCAAATGCGCCTTTGGCAGGATCAAAATCCTGTATGGCGCGAAACAAGCCAATCATGCCTTCCTGCACCAGATCCTCGGCGTCGGCCCCGGGCAGATAATAGCTGGCCGCCTGTGCGCGCACCAGCGGTTTGTACCGCTCCAATAAGCACTCCTGCGCCCAGGCCTCTTCCTTGGCCCGGGCCGCCAGCGCCTCGTCTGAAATTGCGGTGTCGCGTTTTTCCGTCATTGCGTTTCCTTTCCCGTTTGCGGTACGCGGATGCGCTCTAACGCCTCCAGCGTTTCCCCGTCTAAATGATGAAACAGATAGCCCTTCTGCCTGGTCTTTTCCTGCATTTGCCTGCGCTGCCTTTTGGCCTGGCGCAGCGTCTGAATCAATTCCTTGGCGCTCATGCGCAGCGCGCCCAGACCCAAAATCATATGCTGCTCCATCCCATCGCCTGTGGCCACGCGCACCGTGCACCGCTCCCGGCTGAGCAGCGCGCATTGTCTTTCTATATATTGATCCGCCGTCTCCTCTGCCTGGGTATACACCACCCGCACACCGCTGACCATGGTTTCGCTGCCCTTATTGTTTTTCACATGGTGCCCATCGTATACCAATACGATCTCGATATTGGTAAAGCCGGAAAAATCGGCCAGCTTGTCGGCCAGGCGGTCGCGTGCATGGTCGATGGACAGCCCTTCTTTGTTTTCTTCGGCGCCCAGGATATTATACCCATCGACAAACCAGATTTCCCTCATGGCCGTTACCCGTTGCGCTGGCGCAGCACCTCATAGATCAGCACCGACGCCGCACAGGATGCGTTGAGCGATTCCGTTCGGCCCTTTAGCGGGATCCCCACCATAAAATCGCACTTTTGCTCTGTCAAGTGCGCCAGGCCTTCGCCCTCGCTTCCGATGCAGAGCGCCAGCGCGCCTTTGAGGTTGGCCCGGTTGCAGTCCGGCGCGCCGGCCGCCGTGCCTGCCACCCATAGGCCGTATTCCTTGAGCTGATCCAACGTGGCGGCCAGGTTTGTCACCCGTGCCACGCCGATGTGCGCCGCCGCTCCGCTGGAAGCGCGGAACGCCGTTGCAGACAATCCAGCGCTGCGCCGTTTGGGAATGATGACGCCATGTACGCCCAGTGCCTCTGCGCTGCGCAAAATCGCCCCCAAATTGTGCGGATCTGTGATGCCGTCCAGCACGATGACAAACGGGTCCTCTCCGCGCTGGGCCGCCACGCGCAGAATATCCTCCACCTCTACATAGGCGGCGGCAGACAACTGCACCACAATGCCCTGGTGGTTGGGGGTTCTCCCTTCCTCCTTTGGGCAGAGGTAGCTCATGCGCTTTTCGTCTACCTCCAAAATCGGTACATTGAGCGACTTGAGCTGGCCGATCAACGGCAGCACAGCCCCCTGCGCCCTACAGGTATAGGCCCTTTCAATGGGCATGCCCGCCCTGAGCGCCTCCTTCACGGGATTGACGCCATAAATGATCTCTACTGTTTCTTGCTCGTGCATTGCAGTGCCTCCCGGTAAGCGCGTACTTGTTCGGCTTGTCCACAGCTCATTTTGCCTTCCGGGCATTTGCCGCGAATGCAGCCCGGCCCGCTGTTTTTGAAAAGCGTGGGCGCTGCCTTCTCTGCCAAACGCAGCATTTCCCATGCCAGCGCGCGGATCTCCCACTGCGCGCGGTTACAGCAGCGCAGCGAGAAAAAGTGCATCAGCTCGCGCGCGTTCATCGTGATAACCATGCGCGTTTCGCAGGCATTGGGCAATACGAAGCGGGCGTCCTCGTTGCTTTTTTCTCCCTTGGCACCCAGCTTGGCCTGCCACTGGTTATACCATTTCTGCATGGTCTCCATCTGCCGGTCGTACTCGGCTACGGCTTCCGGCCCCAACGCCTCGATAGAGGGCGGCAGGATATACGGAAAGCTGCCCGTTTGGTTGGCCTGGGAAACATAGCGCTGGCTCTGCACGGAAAAGCTGGCGATGCGGTGCCGGGTAATCTGCGCCAAAAGCGCCCGCGATACGCCCTCCACCGCAAAGGTAAAGCTGGCATGCTCGATGGGGGATAGATGCCCCATATCCACAATGCGCTGCAAATATTTACTCTGGTCTTTTTCCGCCACGCCGCGGATCAGATCTTCCACGCCGGCGGAGGAATAGCACATCCTAGCGCCCGTAGCCACTACCTCGTCCGGGTGCGGCGTATGGCTTAGCAATTCCACCTTAAGGCTTGTCCTGCTCATCGTTCCAATTCCTCCCATGTCATTTGGCTGGCCATCGCCAAGACAGCTTCCAGCCTGTCTGTTTGTTCTGTTAAGTATAAATATCCAAGCACCGCCTCAAAGCCGGTGGACGCGCGGTAATCCCCCACATCCGCGTGCTTTGGTACGGTGGCGTTGTGCATGTTGCGGCCGCGGCGGAATACCCCCCGCTCCTCTTCGGTAAGCCTGTCCATCAGGGCGGCGGCGGTAAACGCCTGCGCCCCGGCCCGCACCAGGCGGGTGGCCATGATATGCAGGTCGTGCGTGGTACGCCCCGGATGGCGGCCTATCAGCGACTGCCGCACATACATCTCATAAATCGCATCCCCCATATACGCCAAGGTCAAAGGGGAAAGCTGTCTTGCCTGTTCGTTTGTCAATGTGATCTCCTTATGGTGTTGTCCCGGCGATGGGCAGCGTTTGGCAAACGCCCTCGGCAATGGCCAAGGCCAAGGCCTGCTGGCCCTCTTCGCTGCGCAAAATGCCTTCCTCCCGGCTGTTGGAAAGAAACCCGCACTCCACGATGAGAATCGGCATCTCTCCGCTTTTCAAAATATATTTATCGGTCTGGGGCACAGCATCTCGCATCTTTTCGCTTTTCAATGCGCCGTTCAAGCGTTCCTGCACGGCCTGTGCGATACGCTGTCCCTCTTCGCTTTCCTTATAATATAGCACCATCGCGCCGTTGGCGCTGCGGTCCGGGTTGCTGTTTTGGTGGATGCTCAGCACCAGATCCGCCCCGCTCTGCCCGATCATGTCGCGCCGCGCTTGCATATCCGCTTTTTTCGTATGCGCCAGCGCCTTATCCTCTTCCCGCGTCATGAGCACGCGATACCCGCGCTGCTCCAGCTCTGCTTTGAGCAGCTTGGCAATGGCCAGGTTGATTTCGCATTCCTCTACCTTGGTATCCATGCCGATGGCACCGGGGTCAAACCCGCCGTGGCCCGGGTCGATGACTACAAGCGGCGCAGTATACACCCGCGCCTGCACCGCCAGGCTGCGTACCGTCGCTGTGCCAGTGATGGCCAGCAGTAGGCCCAAGCAGAAAAGCATCCCTATTTTTTTTCGTTTCATCATTCACTCCCCCTTGCGGAAAATCCGTTGACGATTTGCTTGCTACCGTCACATCTGCTCCGCTAGAAAAGAGAGGCGAATTGTGTAAGATTTTTGTAATTTTTGGATAATGGCCCGTATATACAGCATGTTATGCACAGTTTCCACAGGGTTATCCACAGTTTTATGCCTTCTGAACAGCTTTTTATCGTAGTTTTCCACAATTTTGCCTGTGAATAAATTTTTTCGTTCTATTCAATGGCAACCTGATTTTGAAGGCATGCACTATGATGTAAACAATATAAAAATCAATATTTACATCTGTTTTTCAATCGTTTTCCTCCAATATGGCAATGTTAACGATGGGTCGGCATTCAGTGTGCCGTCGCTTCGTTCTCCCTGGGCCAGCCTTCGCCTGGCGGCCTCGGCAATCATCACCGCATTGTCCGTACAGAATCCCTTTTCCGGCAGATACACCGCAATATTATCGGCGTTGCAGCGTTGCTGTGCCTCTGTACGCAGCGCGCCGTTGGCGCAAACGCCGCCCGCCATACTCAGGGTATGAACGCCCAGCATTTTGCATGCCTGGATTGCGTTTGTCAACAGAAAATCAATGGCCGCGGCCTGGAAAGAGGCCGCCATATCTGCCTTTTTCACGCGCTCTCCTCTCTGCTCTGCGCGGTGCAGCGTGTTGATCACAGCGGTTTTCAGGCCGGAAAAGCTGAAATCCAGCGGGTTTTCGCAACGGGGCCTCGTAAAGGGATAGGCTTTGGGGTCCCCCTCTGCCGCCAGCTTTTCGATCATAGGGCCGCCGGGATACGCCAGCCCCAGCGCACGGGCGGCCTTGTCAAACGCCTCGCCCGCTGCATCGTCACGCGTTTCCCCCAGCAGATGATACTGCCCAAACCGCTCCACATACAGCAGCATGGTATGCCCGCCGGACGCCAATAAGCATACATACGGCGGCGTTAGCTGCGGATAGCTTACATGGTTGGCCATCAAATGGCCCTCCATGTGGTTCACACCCAAAAGTGGCTTGCCCAGCGCATAGGACAGCCCCTTGGCATAGTTGACACCACACAGCAGCGCGCCGGAAAGCCCCGGGCCGTAGGTGCAGGCAAAATAATCGATCTCCTGCAGGGTACAGCCCGCTTGCTCTACCGCCTGGGCCACCACCGCCGGCAGCGCCTCTACATGCTGCCGGCTGGCAATTTCCGGCACTACGCCGCCATACAGCGCATGCGTTTGAATCTGCGAAGCGATGATATTGCTGTATACTCGGCCGTCCATGCCCATCACGCAGGCCGCTGTTTCATCGCAGGAGGATTCAATGGCCAACAATCGCTGCATCTGTCTGCTCCTTTCTTCTTGCCCGGCGCTTGGCCACAGAAAGGCCCAGGCCCGCCAAAGCAAACCAAATGATCATCACCACGGCAAACCAAATCAAGATCTTCGTTACAGTGGCGGAGAAAAAGGCCTCCGGTACCATCTGGATCAACACGCTTGTCGCGGGATTCAGCAGCCACAGGTCGTTTGTAAAAAACACATGGTGGAATTGCGTCCAAAACCAGTTGAAATCCACCACCGCCAATACACCGCACAGAATAGGGATCAGCAATCCGATGCCCAGCCCCCACATCAGCTTTTTCATGGCGTCCGCCAGCGGGAGGCGTAGCGCAAACGCCGCCACCAAGCACAGCATAGAAGCAATGGCCAAGCCGTTGCGCACCGAAATCATCAACAAAAACAGGGCCTGTACATCCACCATATGCGCCACTTCTGTCTCATCGGTAAACATCTGCATCCGCACGCCGTCGCGCTCTACTACCAGCGAAAGATCATCCCGCTTGCCCGCGCAGTAATCCAGCAGCACATCGGTAGCGCGCATCAAATCTTCCTCTAAAATGCCGATGCGCTGCGCCGTGCCTAGTTTTTGATATTGATATCGATAGAACCTTTTATCAAAAGCGGCGGTATCAATGCTGGTCAAAAGCGTGGCCAGCGTTACAAAAACGCCGGCCAACACCATGAGAATCCTTGCCAAAGTCTTTCTTTTCATCTGTATTCCTTAATATCTTTGTATCGTTTTATAAAAGGGCAGCTTTTCCATGTGGCAAGCAAGGCGCTCTGTGCCGTATTCCACGGCAAAATCATGCTCCTTTTCCTCCAAAAAGCTGCGGTTTACCAGCGCCATCGCCACCTGCTGCTGCACATACGGCGCCCAGCCCGCGCTTGTGATGCGCCCGCAGGGCACGCCGTAATCGTACACCAGCGCCCCGCTGTGCGGCGCCTGATCGCCCTCCATCACCAAGCCGATGAGCTTTCTCGGCACCCCCTGGAGCACCTGGCGATCCAACGCGCGCTTGCCAACAAATTCCCCTTGCAGCGGGCGCACAAACTGCCCCAGCCCCGCTTCAAAGGGCGTAACCTCCTCCGTCAGCTCTTGTCCGTACACCGGCACGCCGGCCTCCAGGCAAAGCGAAGCCCAGGCATCCGTGCCGCAGGGAATGGGCTCATCTTCGTCGCTGGCGTCTAGGATTTCCCGCCACAGCTGGGCGGCGTGGGAAGCGCTGCAAAAGATCTCATACGCCTGCTCGCCGGAAAACCCGATGGAGGCGATAAAGCACATCCGGCCCACGATTTTGGTTTCATGGCAGCGGTACGGCCGCTCCGGCAGATGCTTGCAAATGCTGGAAAGGATGCGCTTGCTATGCGGGCCTTGGATATTGATCTGCGCGGTTTTCTCCGTCACATCCAGCACCTTGGCCCCCGGCAGCCCATGCGCCTTCAAATGCGCCAGGATCTTGGTACGGTTTTCGGGGTGGATGGTCATGCCAAAGGTTTTCTCATTCCACTTATAAATGATAACGTCATCCATGATCCCGCCCTTGTCATTGCATACGAGGGTGTATTCGCAGTCCCCCTCCGCCATTTCGGAAACGTCGTTGGTGGTGATGCGCTGCACGCATACCGCCGCATTGGGCCCCAAAATCAAAACGCGGGTTAGGTAGCTGCGGTCAAACAAGCCGGATTTCTCGCGCACGCTGCGGTGCTCGTCCTCTACCCCTAAATATTGGTTTGGCAGAGCATAGCCCTTATAATTGGCCATTTGGCCGCCCATTGCCATGTGTTCTTGGTATAACGGCGTATGCTTCATCCCTGCACTCCTCTCATGCCTATGCGCATTCTTACTATGATGAATTTATTATACTGTATCGGCATTTAATTGACAAATATGCGTCTTTTCTACGTCTATGCCTCCAATCTGCAAAAAAGAAGAACGCACGCGTTCTTCTTTTCCCTTTTTATGCTTTTTTCACCACAGGGCCCTGCGGCGTATCCTCCAATAGATAGCCCCGGCTTTGGATCTCGTCCCTGAGTTTGTCTGCAACGTCCCACTGTTTTTCCTTCCTGGCCTGCTGGCGCTGGGCCGCCATGTCTAAAATCTCCTGCGGCACCGCTTCCTCAGCCTGCACCCGAAGCCCCAACACCTCCAGCAGCCTTTGCAGCAGCGCCAGCACCTTTTGCGCGCCTTCGCTGCTGCCCTGCTTGGCGTACACCGTGTTGGCCTCTCGGATCAAGTCAAACACAGCGGAAAGCGCATCAGCGGTGTTTAGGTCGTCATCCATCGCCTCGCAGAACCTGGCTTCATATCCGTCCAGGATATGCAAAAGCGCCTCTTCCCCATCGCCCAGCGCGGTCTGGTGCTGGCCCGCCACGCGCCCTAACAGCTCTACGGCGTTTTCGATGCGGCGCAGCGCGCTGGTGGCCTGCTCGATGAGCTCCCGGCTAAAGTTGATAGGGCTGCGGTAATGTGCGCTCAGCATAAACAAGCGCACCGCCATCAGATCAAATTCCTTGGCAATATCCCGCACGGTAAAAAAGTTGCCGGCAGATTTGCTCATCTTCTGGTTGTTGATATTGATATGCCCGTTGTGCATCCAGTACTTGGCAAACGGCTTTCCCGTTGCGCCCTCGCTCTGTGCAATCTCGTTTTCATGGTGTGGGAATACCAAATCCACCCCGCCGCAGTGGATATCCAGCGTATCGCCCAAATACTTCATGCTCATGGCGCTGCATTCCACATGCCAACCCGGGCGCCCCATGCCCCACGGGCTGGGCCAGGCAGGCTCGCCGGGCTTTTGCGCCTTCCAAAGGGCAAAATCCAGTGCATCGCGCTTAATCTCGGATACGTCTACCCGCGCGCCGGACTCCAATTCGTCTACATCATAGCCAGATAGCTTGCCATAATCCTTCATCGAACGCGTGGCAAAGTATACGTCGCCGTGCGATTCATACGCGTGCCCATTTTGGATCAGCGTTTCGATCAGATGGATGATCTCTTCAATGTTCTCGGTGGCGCGCGGCGCAATATCCGCCCGCTTTACGCCCAAGGCGTCCGCGTCCTTATAGTATTCTGCAATATAGCGGTCTGCCAGCTCGCGGACGGTTACGCCCTCCTCGTTGGCCTTTTTGATCATCTTATCGTCAATGTCCGTAAAATTCTGTACGAACGTCACCTTATACCCGCGATATTCCAGATAGCGGCGCAGCGTATCAAAAATGATGAACGGCCGGGCGTTGCCTACGTGAAAAAAATTATACACCGTAGGCCCGCAGGAATAGATCCTGACTTCCCCCGGGTGCACCGGCACCAGCTCTTCCTTTTTTCTTGTCATGGTATTAAATATTTTCATGTTGAGCCTCCCTCATCAATATTGTAACCGCCTTTTCCAAAATGTCTACCTTATCGCGCAATTCCTGCAGTTCCTGCTCTACGGGGTCCGGCATATGGATCTGGTCCAAATCAGATGCCTCGATGGCCAGGTTGCAGGTTTCGCACTCTTCGCACGGCTCCCCAGTCAGATTCTTCGGGCAATAGCGGCGCACGATGCGCCCCGGCACGCCCACCACTGTGCAGTACGGCGGCACCTCGTTGAGCACCACGGCGCCCGCGCCAATGCGCGAGCCCTTGCCCACACGAAACGGCCCCAGCACCTTGGCGCCGCTGGAAATGACGACATCGTCCTCCACGGTTGGATGCCGCTTGCCAGTATCCTTGCCCGTGCCACCCAGCGTGGCGCCCTGGTAAATGGTCACGTTGTTGCCCACCTCCGCCGTCTGCCCGATGACAACGCCCATGCCATGGTCAATGAATACGCCGCGGCCCAGCTTTGCTCCGGGGTGGATCTCTATACCGGTGAAAAACCGTACCAGCGTAGACACAAACCGCCCCAGCCCTTTCATGTGGTGCGTATACAGCCAATGTGCGCGGCGATGCCAGCGCACCGCGTGAAAGCCGGGATAGTTTAAGACGATCTCCAGCGCGTTGCGCGCGGCAGGGTCGCGCTGTTTTACCGCCTTTATATCTTCCCTCCATGTCTTGAAAAACATGCCTGATGCCCCCTTAAAAAAGAAAACAAAAGCGCCGCCTCCTCTCAGGAGACGACGCTTACCAGTCGTGGTTCCACTCCAATTCCGCAACGGCTATAAAAGCCCTTGCGCTTTTCCCATCCTTAACGCGGACGATACGGCACACACCGTAGCATGTGCAGCTCACGCAGCGCATCTTCGCGCCCCTTTCCACCCAAGCGGGCTTTCAGCCTATGGCCCTGCTCTCTCTGTACGGCTTTTGAAAACGGCCTACTTTTCTGCGGTCATCACTTTTTTCAAACGCTTTTCATTTATTATAGCGATGGGCAAACCGTGCTGTCAATCCCCCGCCAAACGGGGGGAAACGCCGGTTTTCCCTGGCCTACAATAAAATCATACACGAAACAGCACGCAAATGTGATACACTAACCCAAGGAAAACACGAAATTGAGGAAGGAACCGAATGAAAAAAATCGTTTTAACCGGCGGCGGCACAGCCGGGCATGTGACGCCCAACATTGCCCTGCTGCCGGCGCTTTGCAAAATGGGCTGCGAAATCCATTACATCGGCGACGTCAACGGCATGGAAAAAAGGCTGATGGCGCCGTTTGACTTTGTGACATACCATGGAATCTCCACCGGAAAGCTGCGCCGCTATCTTTCCGTGCAGAATCTCAAGGATCCTTTTAAGGTGCTAAAGGGCATTTCTCAGAGCAAAAAGCTGCTGGGTGAGATTCGTCCGGATGTTATCTTTGCCAAGGGCGGGTTTGTTTCCGTGCCCGTCGTCATGGCCGCCAAAAAGCATAAGATTCCCGTCGTGCTGCATGAAAGCGACTTTACCATCGGGCTGGCCAACCGCATCTCTGCGCCCAGGGCCTCAATCGTATGTACCAGCTTTGCCCCCACGGTAAACGAAGTCAAGGGTGGGCACGGCGTATGGACAGGGTCTCCCGTGCGCGAAGAGCTGCTGCACGCCACGCGCACCCAGGCGCAGGACTTTTTTAAATTTCCCGTGCCAGAGCAGCCTACCCTCGTCTTTATGGGCGGCAGCCTGGGCGCGCAGGCGCTGAACCGGGCGCTTTCGGACAGCTTTGAGGCGCTTGTCCGCCGGTATAACATCATCCATATCGCGGGCCGCGGCAACTTAGACCCCGGCTTGGTACACCCCAATTACCGTGCGTATGAATATTTGACCGAGGAAATGCCGTTGGTCTTTGCCGCAGCAGATCTGTTTGTCTGCCGCAGCGGCGCCAATACGCTGTTTGAATTGCTGGCCACCAAGCGCCCCGGCGTACTGGTGCCGCTGCCCTCCAAATCCAGCCGTGGAGACCAGCTGCTCAACGCGGAGTTTTTCGCGGAGCAGGGGTATGCCGATGTGCTGCCGCAGGAAACCATTACCCCCGAGTCCCTGCAAGCGGCCATCCGCCATGGGCTGGAGACCGCCCAGGAAAAGCAGCAAGCCATGGCGCAGTCGCCCATGCAAAACGGAACGGAAAACGTGCTGCGGCAAATCAAAGCCGCCGCAGGCTGGGAGGAATAAAATGACCGATCTTCAGGCATTGTTTACGCAATACATAGAAGGAAACGCCAAGGAACAGGAGCGCGCCGCCAAGCAGATTGCCCAAACCAATGGCGCGCAAGCCTTTTTGATGGAAAAGCTGTCCGGCGCCCAAGCGCGTGCTGCGTTGGCGCTGCTGGGCCGTGCGGCCCGGCGGGAATCGGTGCGCTGGGCACTGATGGACAAAACGCAGGAGATCGTTCCGCTGCTGGCCAGCGAGGATGCGAAAACCCGCAAAAATGCCGCCATTGTGCTGGGGCAGATTGGCCAGCGGGCTGTCGTGCCTGCCCTATGCGGCGCGCTTTCCAAGGAAACCCAGCAGTTTGTGCGTCCCAGCCTGATCTTGGCGCTGGGCCAGCTGGGCGGCGCGGAAGCACAGGCGGCCGTCAAAGCGCTGCCTCTGCCGGAGGGCACGGATAAAAACACCCTGGCAGAGCGGGATGCCATCCAAAAGGCGCTCTCCCGCCTGGCCCCGCAGAAAAGCCGTACCTTTACCGGTTTTGCCGCCCCCCGCCCGGTATGGCTGATGCCGGCCAACGGGCTCATCGGCTCGCTTTTGGCAGAGGCTCGGGCCAAGCACATCGAGGTAAAGCAAAAGGGCAGCGTGGTGGAGGCTGTGACTAGGAGCCTACCCTCCCTCTATGCGCTGCGCGGTTTTTACGAGGCGCTGTTGCCCTTTGCCGTCGGCGTAAAGGCAGAGCCTGAAGCCTTGGCGGAGGCCGTGGAGGCTGGCGGGTTGTATGCCCAGCTCTGCCAAATGCATGACGGCAGCGGCGCTTTCCCCACCCGGCTGGAGGTGCGCGGCCCCGGCATAGACCGCGCGGCCTTTGCCAGCAAATTTTTCGCGCGGGTAAACGGCGCGCATTTTACCAATTCGCCGAGCAGCTATGATATCGAGCTGCGCTGCTGGGTCAAAAACGGACAAGCCACCCTTTCGGTGCGCTTGCATACCTTTCAAGACCCCCGCTTTGCCTATCGGCTGGAAAGCGTGCCCGCCTCCATGCACCCTGCTGTGGCCGCCGCCTTGCTGTATGACCACCGCCGCTACATGAAGCAGACCCATACTGTGCTGGATCCCTTCTGCGGCGCGGGCACCCTGCTTATAGAGCGTAAAAAGCTCATGGGCGCCAAGGCCTTTACCGGGCTGGACATCAGCCCCAAAGCCTTTTCCATCGCACGCGCCAACTGCCATGAGGCCGGGCTGCATGCCAAGGTATTCAATCGGGACTGCCGCGGGTTCCACAGCGATTTCGGCTATGATGAAATTCTATGTAATCTGCCCTTTGGGCATCGGGTGGGCAGCCATGAACAGAATGAAAGGCTATACGACGATATTTTGTTGCAATGGCCCAAGCTCCTGCGCCCAGGTGGCTTTGTGCTGGCCGTCACCAACGACAAGCAGCTGTTTTCCGCCCTGGCCACCCGCCATGGCTGGAAGATCGCCTCGCAGATGGCCTTTTCTGCCGGCGGGCTTTCGCCTACGGCGTTTCTGCTGCAACGCTGATATCTGCATACAAAAAGAGGAAGCATCCTGCTTCCTCTTTTTCTATACGGCGGCCAAACGCTTTTTCATTGCACGGTATATCATCGCCACAAACCCCGTATACAGCACGGCAAACACCGCCAAGCTCCGCAGCCCAAACGGATAGGGCGCGGGGATGCCTTCTGCTACCAGGGTTATAAGGGCGGAAAACAGCAAAAAAGCTGCCAAGCATACATTGACAAACTGTACCCAAAACTGGCCCTGCACTTTGGAAAGCAGCACGCCGATGCCATACACCAAGCCGCCGCACACTTGAAGCATCAAGCCTCCCCAAACGCAGGTCGCCGTCTGTGCCTCGTACCAGCTGCCTATAGCCAAAATCAGCCCCATGGCCATCAGGGCCGCAGAGCATAAAAACAGAATCTGCCCGGATAGGGGCCTTGTCTGTTTCGTCTGCACGGCGTTTGGTTCGTGGCCCTGCACCCCCATCAAAAGATAATCGGTAGTAACGGCAAAATATCGGCTCATCGCCACGATCTTTTCCACATCCGGCGTGCTTTGCGCGCTTTCCCATTTGGATACCGCCTGCCGCGACACCCCCAACGCTTCCGCCAGTTCTTCCTGGGAAAGTCCCTTTTCCTTTCTCAGATGCTGTATTCTCTGTGCCAGATCCATTTGATCCCTCCTTTTGCCCCATGCTATCAAAAAAAGCGGTTGCTTTGCTACCCACTTCCGTTGGTATTTTGTCAACCGTCGGTTGCCTTTATGCCTCAGGCATAAAAAAAGCGCTGTTTGAAAGCGTTTCAAACAGCGCTTGCATGCTGAAATGATTTTTACGGCGTTGCGCCCTGGCCGGCTAGCTTCACATCCTTAAAGCCTGCCTTACGCACCACATCTGCCAAGGACGCGTAAGCAGTGGCGTCTATCTCCGTGCCGTCTGCCTTGGCCACCGCCACCGAACCGCCGGCCGGGATCTTGTACATCAGCGCCGACAGCGCCGCGCTATCCGCCACATGCGCCTTGACGCTCTGCCCCAGCTCATAACCGGCAAACGAAATATTTTGCGCATTGGCCTCTACATCCGGGCTAAGCAATACATAGCTGCCGTCCGCCTGGATATACAGCTTCCAATCCCCAGAGGCTTCCGGCAATCCGTTTTCCTGCGGCAAGGCACCCACCGCATCCGCCGTCAGCGTCTCTGCGCCGCTGGCTTCCAGCACGGCCTGCGCGCTTACCGTAGGCGCAGGGCTTGCATTCTTCTGCTTGTCGGTCGGAAAAAACGCTTCTTGGAAAGCGAAGAAAACCAAAATCGCTATGCATAGCGTCATTTGGATCATGATCTGCTTTTTCGTCATCGGCGGACGTTTTCTTTCCCGGTAATCTGGCAACGGAATGCCTCCTTTTGGTAACATAGAAATATCTTTGTAATTATACCGTAACGGCTTATTTTTGTCAAAGGATTGGCGCATATTCGGCCATAATATGGCTGGCGGCGCGAATGCCGTCTACCGCAGCGCTGACGATGCCGCCCGCATAGCCCGCACCCTCGCCGGCTGGGTACAGACCGCGGACGGATGGGCTCTGCCCATCCTCCCCGCGCAAAATGCGCAGCGGCGCGCTGGTCCGTGTCTCTACGCCGCAAAGCAGCGCATCCGGCCGGTCAAAACCCTTCAGACGTCTGCCAAACGAGGCTACCCCCTCTTTGATGCCCTGCGCCACAAACCCGGGCAGCACGGCGGAAAGGTCGCTCCCCTGCGTTTGCCTGGGATAGCTAGGAAGCACACCGCCCAGCTTTCGGGTACGCTTTCCTGCCGCAAAATCGCCAAAGGTTTGTATCGGCGCCGCATAGCCGCCTCCGCCGGCAGCAAACGCAGCCCGCTCCATCTCCCGCTGAAAGGCAAGCCCGCCCAGCAGCCCGCCCGGCACATCCTCCTGCCGCACCTGCACCACCACAGCGCTGTTGGCGTTTTCCCCGTCGCGCGCGTGCTGGCTCATGCCGTTGACGCACAGCAGCCCCTCTTCTGATACCGAAGGGATCACCTGCCCGCCCGGGCACATGCAAAAGGTGTATACGCCGCGTCCTCCGCTCTGTGCCGTCAGCGCATATTCCGCTGCGCCCAGCTTAGGATGCCCGGCATACTGGCCATACTGCGCCTGGTCTATCATCGCCTGCGGATGCTCTATGCGCACCCCTACTGCAAACGGCTTAAAGACCATCTCCACGCCATCCAGTGCCAGGCGTTCATAGGTGTCCCTAGCGCTGTGGCCGATGGCCAACACCACACAGCAAGCAGGCAGCTCGATGAGCTGTCCGTTGTGCAAAGCCTTGACCGCCGCCACCGCCCCTTCCCGGTAGACAAACTCTACCGCGCGGGTGTCATTGTACCATGCGCCGCCCTTTTGCAGCACCTCACGCTTGATGCTTTCGATGACCGGCCTGAGCCGGTCCGTGCCGATGTGCGCTTTGTTTTGTATCAGAATCTCTTGGGGCGCGCCGTGCTGCGCCAGCGTTTCCAGCACCAGCCTGCCCAGTGGGTCTTTCCCACGGCTGGTCAGCTTGCCATCAGAAAACGCCCCCGCGCCGCCGTCCCCAAACAATACGTTGCATTGCGGATCAAACGCGCCGCCGTCAAAAAACGTTTGGACGGTGCGCTGCCGCTGTGCCAAGGCACTTCCACGTTCCAGCACCACCGGCGCATACCCCTGCCTTGCCAGCATTAGAGCTGCAAACAACCCACAAGGCCCCGCGCCGATGACAACGGGGCTATTCTGCATCCGTTTTGTGCCCAGCGCAAAGGCCGGCGCCTTTTTCTCCTCGATCGGCTTCCAATCGGGCCTGGCCTTCACGCCGCGGCGCACCGAAACTGCCAGCGCCACCTGAAAGCAAACACCGCCCTTGCGCGCGTCTATGCTTTGCTTTGTGATCTCCACAGCTTCAATTTGCCCGGGCGCAATCCCCATCGCCTTGGCCGCCAAAGGGGCCAGCGCCGCCTCGGTTTGCTCCAAAGCCCATTTTACCTGTACCGCATATCGCTTTTGCATCGCCGCCTCCTATAAAAAGAGCCGGTTTCCCGGCTCTTTGTCCTATTCAATGCGTCATTGTACCGGCCCGTCGATGAGCTCCACGGTCAGCTGTATTTTGTCCGTGGTAATGAGCGTCACGCCGCTTGGTAATGACAGCTCCACATCAAAGCTCGTCGTTTGGCTGATGCCGTTGAGCCGTATCTTCTTGATGGTTACCTTTGTTACATCCTCCAGCACAGCCTTATCCCCCACCAGCGTAACCTGGGAAGGCGTGCTATACACCGCCTGAATCTGTTTTCCATCTGCAATATCGCCGGCATCCTCAAAACAGGCGCTGGCCGATACATCGATGGGCACGGTCTTTTGCGATTTTACCTCCATATTCACCATGATGGAGGGCAGCTCGCCCACAAAGGTGCCGTCCGTGATGGCATTGCCGTCCGCATCGCGCAGCTCTACTGTGTAAGACTGCTCCACCGATTCCGTAACTTTGGACAGATCCATCACGCATACACCCTTGCTGACCCGTTCCACGTCCGTTCTGGCGCCCGTAATCTGGATGGTTTTCTGGCTAAGCTCCGGCTCTTCATGGTAAAGCTCCGGGGCAAGCTCGCCTTGGTATTCCACCGAAACCGGCACGGTATTGGAAATCAATTCATCTACCGTCACCTGAATGGTAGACGGCTCTATCCGCGCCACCTCGCCCGTTGGGGTTGTGGCGGTCAGATGGATATCATACGTGCCTTTGGCCTTGATTTTTGTCAGGTCTGCCGTTACCGTCACGGTCTGGTTGGTAAGCTGCCCCATCTCGCTGACGCGCGCCTCCACGCCGACGGTGGCCTTGCCGAATACATCGTTGAAATTGCCGCGCACCACCAGGCCGGAAGCCTCCAGCTGCTCATAGCCGTTGGCCTGGATGGCAATATCCTTGACATTGCGCAGCCTGGTCGGGTCTGTGGAGGAAATGACATAGCTCCACAGCAAAATGGCAAAGAACAGCGCGATGATCTTCAGCCATGTATTATGCTTTAGTTTTTGTATCACGGAATTCATTGCGATTTTTTCCTCCGATTTTTCATCTTGGCAAAAATGCGGTTTCTTTCCGTGCCATCCTTGTTTTCATCCCCACCGAAAAGCAGCCGGCGGATGCCGCCCGCAGATAGGTTGCGGATCAGCCGCCCCTCCACCACAGCGGAGATCTGCCCCGTTTCCTCCGAAACGATGAACACCACCGCATCGGAAATTTCGGATAGGCCGATGCCTGCCCGATGGCGGGTCCCCAGCTCCTGTGGCAGATCTTGCCGGCTGGTCAGCGGCAAAAAGCAGCTGGCTGCCAGAATGGTGTCGCCGTCTATGATCATCGCGCCGTCATGCAGCGCTGTTCCCGTCTTAAAAATCGTTTCGATCAGCGGCGCAGATACACGCCCGTTGATTTGCGTACCCGTCTCGATGATATCTCCCAGCGCCACTTTCCTCTGGATGGCAATCAGAGCGCCTACATGCTGCTTGCTCATATTGAGCATCGCGCGGATCAGCTCTCCGCTGGTCTCCATGCCCTCATGGTTCTGGAGGGGATCCAAAAACTTACCCCGGCCGATCTGCTCTAATCCACGGCGTATTTCCGGCTGAAAGAGCACGATCAACACCAACGCGCCCGCGTTGATCAAATAGTTGAAAATCCAAGTGACGGCCTGGAGCCGGAACAGCTCCGTCAACCGCGATGCAATGAAAACCAGCCCAATGCCCTTTAACACCTGCATCGCCCTGCTGCGGCTGGCCAGCTTCAGTAGGTAGTAGATCATGACAGCCACGAGCAGGATGTCCAGCGCATCGATCAAATCAAACCGGGATATGCTGGCCAATATGCCGTCAAAAAATGTCTGCACGTTGTCATCTCCTCTGCCTAGGGCAAATATCGGTCAGTCCTGTTTTTCCTCGTGCATGGTCTGCTCCATAGCGCCGAGCTTGCCTTCATCCAGCGAAGCTTTTACCAAGTTGGCCTGCTTAAACAGTGCGGGATCGTTGAGCGGCTTTCCCTTTTTCAAAAGGGCCGCGCCCATTTCATCCAGCTTTTTCCGCATCTGTTCGGTCTGTTTTGAAGTTTCGGTATGTTCAATTCCCTGGGAGAGATTCCCCTGTTTTGTATCTTTATCGCTCATGTCCAACGCCCCTTTCTCTTGTATGCTTTTTCATTGTAACATAAATCCCCCGTTTTATTAACCAATCCCCCACCGAAATCTTGTAATTAACCAAAACTTTTCGTGACATTTCTTTGTCCATTTCCGAGGAAATTCGTCGAAATTTTATAGAAACAAAGCCCTTTTCGCCTAGAAACCTGCCAGGATTTGCCACCCGGGAAAACCCTTTGGCGAATCTTGTCAAAAAAAGGCGGAGAAAATTTCTCCGCCTTTTCATCTTTACAGCGTAATCAACCAAGCCAGCAGCGCTGCATCCGCCAGGCACAAGGCGGACAGCACCCACCCGGCGCCCGCCTTTTTCTCTCTAAACTGCCGCAGCGCATAGCCGCCGCAATACCCGATCAACCCCAAACAGACCAATACCGCAATCATCGTTCCTCTCCTAACGCCGGACGGTACAGGGACACATAGACGCTGGGCGTTACGGCCACCTGCAGCTGTTTTCTCTTCTCCGGCCATTGATAATCGGCCCAATCCCGCTGCGTTTTGAAATTTTTCGCAGCCGCTTTCCCGACGCTGTACCCATCCACACCCCATGCTGCAAATTCCCGGCTGATCTGTTCCATATCCTCTTGCAGCCGCTGTTGCACATAGGCGGCAATCTCCTCCTTTTTGGCCAGCGTTTCGTAGTTTTCCGTTCCTGCATAGGCCACCAAAAACGCATTGAGCGGTACCTCTATCTGGGCACTGGGATATGCGCCGTCCGTGTTTACCGTTGTCTTTACAGGCCCCGCCTGCTTTAATTTTAGCGTCAGCATCCCTTCGCCGAAGGGGTTCGGCAGGCTGATTTCGCCATGGCCAAACTGCCCGGTAGCCATACACCATACGCGGGTCTGCTCTCCGGTCAGCGTGCCTACCATGCGGTCGTCATTAAATACAGCGGACCCGATCAGCTCGCTTTTGATGCTGCTTTCCACCATGGTATAGCCGGGCAGCTCGGATATGGCAGAGCCGCTGTTTGGCTTTTTTGCCTCGTCGCTTTGCATGCCAAGCGCCACAACGGCAGCCCCTCTCTGCTCATAGAGAGAATCGTAAAACATATCCAGCGTGAAATTAGGAAAGATACCGCTGGTGCCCGCCTCGCTGATGATGCTTTGCTGCAGCTGCATGAGGTTTAGGTTCTCATCGCTTTGCAGCGATTGCACAAATTTTTTTGCCGTATCCTGCGCCACAATGACCATGGCCCCTTTCCGCACCTGAGGCATGCGCATCAACGGATCGATGATCTGGCCAACGCCTTCTTCCGCCAGCGCCCGGCCGATGACCAAAAAATTTAAATGCGTAAAATCCACGCGGTACGGCGTGTTGGCATTGAGCAGGGCCACCGCGTCCGACAGCCCCTCCGCCTGGCATACGATGGTGCGGAAGGAGGGAGAATCCTCCTCTGCCAAAACCGGAAGCTGAAAGGAAATTTCATAGGTTTTTTCCGTTCCTTTGTCCACGCCCAGCGAAAGGATAAACGACGTATCATCGATTTCCTTGGCGTCCGCACAGCCGGACAGCATGCCCGCGGCCAACAGCAGGCATAGCAATAACGCCATCCCTTTTTTCATGGTTTCAACCTCCGAATCTTGGACACCGCCCATACAACGGCCAGCAGCCCCGGCGTCACAACGGCGCCAAAGGCCACCAGATAATTGGCCACCAGCGCCATGGCCCCATGGATCATTAGGATCGATACGATCAAGATCATGGCAGACAGCCCTGCGATGATGGGGCGCTGATCCTTTGTGCCCAGCACCTGCCCAATGCCCTGCGAAGCGATTTGCAGCGCAAAGGCGCCCGATACAAAGGTGCTGATAGACCAACAGAAGAAAAACAGCGGGCCCATCCTTTGCAAAAAACGGCCCAGGTCTATGTTAGAGGCAATGGTATACAGCGGCGATACCGTGTTTTGGTACGCGCTGGTGCCCATGGAGGCCGTCATACACAGCATGATGGCGCTGAGCAGCACCGAGCTGAATACCAGCGCCCAGCAGCTGGCCCGCACCGTGGGCTTTTGCATATGCGTTTCATGGCTCCAAAACCATACGCACAGCACCGTCCAAAACGCAGTGGAAAACATCAGCCCCGCCCGCACCGTAGGCCACAGCCCGGCGCCCATGACCGGGCTTACGTTGCTCCAGTCCATATTCGGCAGATTGGCCCCTACCAGCACCAGCAGCGCCACAAAGGGAATACACCAAACCAGCCGGGCCGAGCGCGCAATGCAAACCGCCCCGCCAAAGGCAATTAGACACATCGGCACCACATACAGCAGCGCTGTCTGCGAAATATCTGTCAGCGGGAAAAAATAATACCGTGTCACCGAAATCATCTTGCCTACCGAAATTGCCATCAGCAATGTCAGCCAAACGCCCCATAGTACGATGACGGCGCGGCCCAGGCCGGTTCCCAAAACGCGCTGCGCGCAGGCGGCGGGGTCGCCGTATGCGCTGAGTTTTTTTGCCAGCAGCAGCATAAAAAGGCCGATGGGCAGCGCGATCAGCGGCATCATCCAGGCGCTCTGTCCCGGCTGGCTGACAAACGTGACAGGGTCTAAAAATACCAGCCGCCCAATCAGGCTGACCAATACACTGGCCCATATTTCCTTGGCTCCGATTCTTCCTTTCATCGCCGCCGCCCCATATTCACAGCGTCCGGTGCATCGTGCTGCTTTTTCCTGCCCTTAAAAATCAGGTCGGTCGCGTGCTTGGTGGCCGGTGCAAAGGCGGCAAAGAAGGGTACGCCGAAGGAATCCAGCGTACACAGGTAGGCCATCAAGACCGCCCAGCCCGCTGCAATGCCGATGAGCCCTGCCACAGCGCCCAGCGCCAAAAACGCAAAGCGCAGGATATATAGCGCCATCTGCAAGCCGTAATCGGGAATGGCAAAGCTGCTCAGCACCGTCAGCGCGATGACGATGAGCACCACAGGGCTCACGATATTGCTCATAACAAGCGCCTCGCCCAAAACAATGCCGCCTACAATGCCCAGCTGCTGGTTGATTCCGCCCTGCACGCGAATCGAAGCTTCGCGCACCAGCTCGAATAGGATGGTGGTTAGCACGATTTCTGATACCACCGGCAGCCCTACCATCTTGCGAAGCGTCAGGGTAGAGATCATAAACGCCGTCGGCAAGACCTCTTGATGAAAGGTGACCAAGGCGATATACAGCCCCGGCATCAGCACCGTGATCATCATCGCCAGGATGCGCACCAGGCGCTCCGTCGTTGCCACCGCGGGGCGCAGGTAGTGATCTTCGCTGGTGTGCATCAGGCCGAAAAACGTGATGGGCACTACCAACGCATACGGCGCGCCGTCGCAGATCAGCGCAATATGCCCCTGCATAACAAAGGCAGCTGTCCGGTCCGGCCGTTCGGTTTGCAGCGCTTGTGGAAATAAGCTGTATTTTCTTCGTTCAAAAATGCGCGCTACCGAGTATTCTCCCAATACAAACCCCTTTTGCCTTTGCGCTTCCAACAGTTTTTGCTTTACCTTGGCCAGCAGCTTTGGGTCCACCATGCCCTCGCGGTACAAAAGAGCGCCGCGCAGCCCGTTGTCGCCGCCGATGGGAATGAATTTGGCACAAAGATCCGGCGTGCGCGCAATGTTGCGTACCAGGTTTACATTGGCGCGGATATCCTCTACAAAGCCCTGGTGCGGGCCGTGCACCACCTTTTCGTTTTGCGGGGTGGATACGCTGCGGCGCTCTGTCATACGCACATCCAGCATGGCAAATTTCTTTTCTCCCTCTACGATGAAAAAGACCAGCCCGTTGACAATGCCGTCCACCACCACAGAAGGGTCCGTCTCCTCTTTGACGCCGTTGAGCGGCACCACCTCCTCCAACGCCTGCGTCAGCGATGTGCAGCCGTTGGTCATCAGGGGTTTCATGATGATCTCTCCCGTCATATCCTTATTGGTCAGCCCATCCAGCAGCGCCAAAAACACGCGCTTTTCCCCAGCCTTAAAAATGCGCAGGATCAGGTCGTCGTTTTCCCCGTTTCCAAAAATACGGCGGAGCTGCGTGTACATATCCTCCAGCTTTTTGGATAGCGTAAAAGCCGGATACTGCGCCTTTTGCTCTTTGGCCCGGATGTGGGATTCCTGCGGCGCCTCGTGCTGCTCATCCGGGCTTTCCCCCAGCACAAACGGCTCCGGCGGATCGTACGACAATATCTTTTTCAAATAGGATAACATGCAACCGCTCCTGACATTGACAATTTCTACATGCTAGTATGTCCGGCGGCCGCAGCCTTTACTCAAAAAACATTTCGTTGGGCCAAGCCCTTGCGCATGGTATAATAAAAAACAGTTGAGAAATTTCTTGCGAGAAAGAAGGTATCTGTATGCTGAAAAACATTCCCCCCATTCTTTCCCCCGACCTTTTATATGTATTGGCCAATATGGGGCATGGGGATGAAATCATCATTGCCGACGGCAACTTCCCTGCCGACTCCTCCACCGACCGTCTCATCCGCTGCGACGGCCACGGCGTGCCAGAGGTGCTGGAGGCCGTACTGCAACTTCTGCCCTTGGATGATTTTGTCGATCATCCTGCCACGCTGATGAAGGTGGTGCCCGGCAAGTTTGACCAAACGCCGCCGATCTGGGCGGAATACCGCCGCATTTTGGATGCAAGCGGCGAACCGTACAACGATTTTGAATACATGGAGCGGTTTGATTTTTATGAACGCGCCAAACACGCCTATGCCATCGTAGCAACCAGCGAGACCTCGCTGTTTGCCAACATCATCCTGAAAAAAGGCACCGTTCGCCTATAAGCGATGGCAAAGCCCGCCGAACGCGGGCTTTTTTCCTGTTTTGCGTCGGTTTGGCAGGGCGCCCCTAGGCCCGATCCTTCGCCGTAGCAATCAACTTTCAACATGGGAGGCATGGAATGCAAAAAATCTTCTTTTTTGATATAGACGGTACCTTGGCCATGCATGGGCAGATCCCGCCCGGCAACTTGGAAGCGTTGCGCCGATTAAAGCAGGCCGGGCACCTTACCTTTGTCTGTACTGGCCGTCCGGTCTTTTATGCCGAAGCGCTGTTCGGTTCCCTTGTCAGCGGGTATATCGCCTGCAATGGGCGGTATCTTTGCTATCAGGGGCATAGGCTGCATACCCGGACGCTTTCCGCCAAAGCGCTGGCCTCTTATCGGGAGACCATCGACGCACTTTCCGCCGGCGCGCTGTTTCTTTCCGAACGCGCCGCCTATGCCTACCATCTCAGCCGCGCCCACCTTTGCTCTGTGCAGGCAGAATATGGACAGGAGCGCATTTTCGCATTCCCTGCGCAAGAAGATCTCTATTCTTTTGATCTGTACTATGCCGAACCAGCGCAGCGCGACGCCTTGTGCCGTGCCTTTGAAGGGCGTTTGGTCATCAACGATCATGGCGGCAGCGGGTCTTGCGACTGCTCTACCTCCGATTGGGATAAGGGCAGCGCCATAAATTATCTGCTTGGGCATTTTGGCGTGGGCCGAAACGACGCCTATGCCTTTGGCGACGGCTACAACGACCAAGCCATGTTCCGTATAGCGGGCCATGGCATCGCCATGGGCAACGCCGTGGATGCGCTGAAGGCCAAGGCTTCGTATATCACCGATACGATGGAAAACGACGGCATTCTCAAAGCGCTGCGCCACGAGGGCGTATTGTAAGGCGCTTTCCTTTCTTTACAAACCCCCTCCGCCTCTGTATAATAGAAAAAGATTGGGCAAAATCGGGTTAGGAGGATCGCATATCCATGAAAAGAGCAGCGGTTTGCCTGTGCTTGCTCCTCTGCTTGGCGTTGGTTTGTGCCTGCGGCGGAGCGCCTACCCTGGTGGGTACCTGGCAGCATGAGGCAGCGCCGATCACCTATGAATTCCGTGCGGACGGCACCTTATCGCTTACGACGGAAAGCCGCGCGCCCATCGAGGGGACCTATACGGCGGACGAAGCTACCGGGCAGCTTACCATTGAATACGACGGCTTTGAAACGATTGCCTCTTACGTGCTGGAGGGTAACACGCTGACCTGTACGGACGTAAACGGCGCCGTTGTCACCTTGACCCGCGTACAATAAACTGCGAATCATTACTGGAGGATACCGATGAGATCTGTGAAGAAATTTTTTCTAGCCTTTACCGTGCTGTTTACCCTGGCGCTGTGCGTAGGCTGCGGCGGCGGCAATGAATTGGTCGGCCGGTACCAGGACAACCTGGACCCCAACGTGGTGTATGAATTCCAAAAAGGCAATCTGCTTGCCATCGAAACAGCCGGCGATTCCATCGCCACCGGCTCTACCTACACCATCGACGAGGAGGCCAAGCGCCTGCATTTCGAGACCCAGGCGCCGGGCGGCCAGCCCGTTACCCGCGATGCGTCGTATTCCTATGATAAGGACAGCAAGGTGCTGACCATCACCGGCGACGACGGCACGCAGCAGGCGATGACCAAAATCGACTAAGCGAATAAAAAAGGACGTACCGTGTACGTCCTTTTTTTATGCTTTGTATCGATGGGCGCGGTAGACGCGGTACATCAGCACCGCAACGCTCTTGCAGGCTTCTGTCGTGCGCCTGCGCCAGCCCAAATGCAAAAAATAATCATCCGGCGCGGGCGCTGCTGCCCAGGCCGGCCGGTATTGCTCCAATGGGCCGCGATAATACAGATACTCTGCAAACGCCTCAGCAAAATCTTTGGGCAGCACCACGCTTTTGGCGCACAGCCCCTTGGGCAGCACGCCGGCCGTTCGCAGGCACTGGGCTACAAACTGAGAGCAGATCTCCGCCTTATACGCATTTACCTCCCGCCCAAACGGCGCCAACAACGGCGCAAAGGCGTTGTAAATATATTCCTCCTCATCGGCCTGCATGCGCCAGATACTGTGCGCTACCGCACGGTACTGCATCCAGGAAACCGGGATGCGGTAGATATGCACATATGTTTCCTCCTCACCCAGCAAGGTAAGGCGGCCCGGCGTTTCCTGCACAAATCCGCCCTTTAACGGGCTTTGCAGCCGGTAGCGTGCAAACGAATACATCTGGGATAGGTCCGCCGTAAGGCTGATAGAGCTATGGCTAAACGGGCTTTTTGTTACCTTGCGAATGACCTTGCCGATGCGCGTATGCGTTTGGCTGACCACCACATACAGATAGGGATGCATCTCGTTTTCTCGCAGGCTATTAACGTACATCTTCCCAGAAAATGCCAAATGCCCCAGGGCCGATATGCGTACCCACCACGCAGCCAATATCCGCAATATCGATGCGCTTTGGTTTTACCTTGCCCTGCAACAGCGCAATAAACCGCTGGGCCGGGCGAATGTCCGAGGAATAGCCGATGCCGATACTCTGCTCGCTGAGCGGCCGGCCGCAGTTTTCCATCACATAATCCCGGATCCACTGCATGCCCTTTTGAAGGCTGCGCGCTTTATGGATCACTTCGTTGGAGCCATCCTTCATCACATGGATGATGGGCTTTATATTCAGTACGCCGGCCATCCTGGCCGCCAGCGGGCTGATGCGCCCGCCCTTTTTCAAGTATTCTACGGTATCCAGCAAGATCAGCGTGCTTAGCCGGGACACCCTGCTGCGGCAGGCGGCAGCGATCTCCTCATGCGTTTTCCCGGCCTGGATCATCTCCAGCGCATCCATCACCGGCATCCCGCTGCCCAGGGCGGCAGTGCGCGTATCGATGATATCGATCTTCCCCTCCACCATATCCTTGGCAATCAAAGCGCTTTGGTAAGATGCGCTCAATTTGGAAGAACAGGTAAAACACAGCACCGAATCGCCGTTGGCGCAAAACGTTTCAAATACACGCCGGTATTGTTCCGGCGAAGGGGCGGCCGTCACCGGAAGCTGCTCGCTTTGCGGCAGCAACTCAAAAAACTGCTGATTGGAAAGCTCCAGCTTATCATCGTAATTCATTCCGTTGATCGTTACCTTCAGCGGAATGATGGTAATCTTTTCTTCTATATGCAGCTCCTGCGGATAATCGCAGGTTGTATCTGCCACGATGCGGATCATTCTATGTCCCTCTTTCTCAAGGATAACAGCATACCAGCCGGGTTTTATTTTTTTTATTCTACTAGAGGCCCTGCCAAAAGTAAAGCCGCCGGGTTGCAATTTTCAGTTATCTTTATGGCTTTGGCTTTCAATTCCCGCGCGTTTTCCCGCCGCTTTGTCAAGCCGCCCTACATCCTATGGGCCTTACCCTTCTTGTATGAATCCGTACAAGCGGACGGTTTTTATATCCGCACAGCTTTCTCCGCTTGCAGACTTGGAGACGACCGGCATTCTCTATATCCACAGCACTGCAAAATAAGATAAAAAACGCTGTGCCGGGATTGCACAGCGTTTGAAAGCGCCCGGTTTTCCCAGGGCATAGTTTTGTTTTTGTTTACAGCTCCATCATACGCGCCTGAAGCCGCGGCGCCGCCTTGATCATCACCGCATAGATCACAACGGACAGCACCAGCGAAATGCCCATCGCCGCGGCGATAAACATCGTCAAATCGTTGATCAGGAATACCAAGCCGATCATCGCCGCCAGGTAAACCAGCTCCAGCAGCATGCCGTAGATGGTGTTGGTATTGCTCTTCATGGCGCGGCGTTCGCTGTCCCAATGAAGCCGCGGCCTTGCCAGATCGATATAGATGCCAAGCAGCACCACCGGCGTGCTCAACAGTGTAATGCCAATAAACATCACCGCGCAGACCCACCATGCCGCATGCCAGGCAAAAAAGAACGCAATGCTCATCAGCAGCGCCGCCAGCATCGTTACGCTCATGGAAAACAGGATCTTGCCGCGCAGCTGTGTAGCCGCCGTGACGGGCAGCACCATCATCAGCCAGCTCGACTCCCCTTCACGGGAATATACCGTCATCCCGCAGATATTCATGGCTGCAAAGAAATATCCGAAGCCTACGACTATCAGCATCAAAATCATCATAACATCCTGCGGCAGGCTGGAAAGCAGCTCGGAGGCGGAAGCGCCGCTCATACCGATTTCCGACGCCACTTCCTGTATCGGGATGGCAATCATCATCATAACCACCATCAACGGCGCCATGATGACGGAGATCAGCCCATTCATCACATAGGTAGGAGAGCGCAGCACGCTCTTCCATTCCTTGCGGAAAATGGCCCAAAGCGGGCTGCCTTCCTTTTTGCCGGCCGTCTTGATATCCACTTTTTTGTTGCGTACCGCCGTTTCCTCCTGGGCCGCGGCGCCGCGCTGATACAGATGCCCGGCCACCAAATAGCACAATACAAAGCATACTGCGCAGACCGCCGCAAACAAAAGCAGATTGGTCAGCCCTGTGCTGCCGCCGTATACCAACGCGCTAGAGGCCCATTTCGCCGGCGGAAACACAGACGTAACGGTATCCAGCAGGCCGCCGGATAAAAAGGCCATGATCTGCTCGGAAGAAACATTCTGCATGGATCTGCTCAGCATCTGCACGCCGATGATATACAGCAGCAAAAATACAATGCCCGCTGCGGTGGCAAATTTATCTCTGTGTTTGGTAAAGACGCTGACATGCATCAAAAGCGCCACCACCAGGTTGACCAGCGCAAAGGGGATCATAGCGCCCAGCAGCACGATGACAACGGCAGACAATACATATTGGATCGTCACCGGCACATGCAACGCATAGATGATGGCCGCCGGCACCACAAACAGCGCGTAGCTGGCCACTTCGCCGATGAGCGAGGCGGTAAATTTGCTGGCAAATACCGTGCTCTGCTTGATGGGCAGCGACGCCAAAAACGCCGTGTCCTTTGCATAATAGAGGGAAAACGCATAGGGGATGCCAAAGATAAATACCACCAGCATGCCCGCCATGATGCTGATGGCCAGCAGCGTGTCGTGGATTACATTGAGCATCACAACATCAAACAGCCAATTCAGCAGCAGCATGTAGCCCACCAGCAGGCCGCCGCCTACCAGCAGCAGCACCAAAAGCGAAGCGATCGCCTTTCTTTTCTCCTTTGCGCTGCCCTTGATTTGTGCTTTGAGCGTGGCAATGCCAAACGTCAGCTTTAATTGCAGCGCCGTCAGCCGCCAAAACTGCTTCATACCGTCGGCGCTCCTTCCGTATCCGTCAGCTCCAGGAACAGCGTTTCCAGCGATTCGTCCTTGCCGTTTCGCAGCTCCTCCAGCGTGCCCACCGCAATGATCCTGCCATGGTTGATGATGGCGATGCGATCGCACAGCTTTTCCGCGACCTCCAGCACGTGCGTAGAGAAGAATACCGTATTGCCCCGTTCGCAGTGCGCCCGCATTTCCTGTTTTAGCAGATGCGCGCTTTTGGGATCCAGCCCCACCATCGGCTCATCCATGATCCACAGCTGCGGATCGGGCAGCAGCGCGCCCGTTACCGCCAGCTTTTGGCGCATGCCGTGGGAATAGCTTTTGATCTGCGAACCCGCCGCCTTGGTCAAGTCAAACATCGTTAAATACTTTTCAATCTGCGCCTGCCGCTTTTCCTTAGAAATGCCGTACATATCGCCGATGAAATTCAGGTATTCCAGGCCGGTCAGCCTATCGTACACCTGATGGGAATCCGGCGCATAACCAAAGCAGCGCTTGGCCTCTACCGGTTGAGACTGTATATCATAGCCGTTGATTTTGATCTGCCCTTGATCGGGCTGCAAAATGCCGGTCAGCATTTTGATGGTCGTCGTTTTGCCTGCGCCGTTAGGGCCGATAAAGCCAAATACCTCGCCGCGCTTTACGTGCAGGTTGATATCGTCTACCGCCTTCACAGAGCTTTTGGCATAGCTTTTGCTCACATGTTCGATGGAGATCATATCCATACTCCTTTCCTTTTCCAAGGTCCTTTTAATTGGATTAGATTATATCAACACCCCCTCCCGAATACAAGCGAGACTCTGTTAACTTTTCCTCTCGTTTGTTTCCCTGCCGTTATCCGTTTTCTCTGTGCCCCGGCACGGCTAGGGACATTTTTGGGTTTACGGCACAGGCAAAGCGTCGTACAATAAAAGCAGAGCTCTGAAAGGGCGCCAATTTCAAGCAAAGCGAGGCAAATTCAATGGCGATCGTTGCGTTAGATCAAGGGACAACCAGCTCCCGCACCGTAATTTTCGATGCCCACGGCATCCCCATCAGCCAGCAAAACCGCACCTATACTCAGATTTTCCCTCAGCCGGGCTGGGTGGAGCATGACCCCAGCGAAATCCTTATGAGCCAGCTTTCCACGCTGCGGCAGGCGCTGGCCAGCGCCCAGATGCGCGCACAGGATGTTTCGGTGCTGGGCATTACCAACCAACGGGAAACCGTCATCGTCTGGGACCGCGAAACCGGCCGGCCCATCTACAACGCCATCGTATGGCAGTGCCGCCGTACGGCGGATCGTATGAAGCGGCTGCAAGAGGATGGCCTGGGGCCGATGATCGCGGAAAAGACCGGATTGCCGCTGGATGCATATTTTTCTGCCAGCAAATTGCAATGGATCTTAGATCATGTGCCGGATGCGCGGCAGATGGCCAAGGACGGCCGCCTGTTATGCGGCACGGTGGATACCTGGCTTTTATGGAGTTTGACCGGCGGCAAAACGCACGCCACCGACCATACCAACGCTTCGCGCACCATGCTGTACAACCTGCATACCCATGCCTGGGACCCGGATCTGCTGGATCTATTTGGCATCCCGCAGGAAATGCTGCCCCAGATCCTCCCTTCCAGCGCTGCCTACGGCGTAACGGACGGCGATCTTGTCGGCAGCGAAATCCCCATCGGCGGTGTGGCTGGCGATCAGCAGTCCGCGCTGTTCGGCCAATGCTGCTTTGCGCCGGGCGAAGCGAAGAACACCTATGGCACCGGCTGCTTTTTGCTAATGAATACCGGCGAAACGCCGCTGCTGTCCAAACAGGGGCTCATCACCACCATGGCCGCCACCCGCGAGGGCGAGCCCTTCCAATACGTCGTGGAAGGCAGCATCTTTGTGGCGGGCGCGGCTGTGCAGTGGCTGCGGGATGAGCTGCATTTGATCGACAGCGCCGCCCAAACCGAAGCGCTGGCCCTATCCGCACCGGACAGCGGCGGGGTGGTGCTGGTGCCCGCTTTCACGGGGCTGGGCGCGCCCTATTGGGATATGTACGCACGCGGTACGTTGCTCGGCATTACGCGCGGCACCGGCCGGGCTCACATAGCCAGGGCCACGCTGGAATCCATCGCCCTGCAAACCTACGATGTACTGGACGTTATGCAGAAAGAAACCGGCATCGAGCTTTCCTCCCTGCGGGTGGATGGCGGCGCGTCTGCCAACGGCTTTTTGATGCAAACGCAGGCCGATCTGCTCAATAAAAGCGTCATCCGCCCCAAGGTGCTGGAAACCACGGCGTTGGGTGCTGCCTACTTGGCAGGCTTGGCGGCAGGCATCTGGAAAAGCACCGACGAATTACGCGAGTTTTGGGAGCTGGACGATACCTTTGTGCCGCAGATTTCCGAACAGGTACGCGCCCGCCAGATCCATCTTTGGCACCGGGCCGTGGAGCGCGCGCGCAGCTGGGCGGAGGAATAAGTCGATATTCCCCGCCTATCTAACGCACATCAACGCCAGGAAAGATTGCCAAATATATCGACAACTGCGCTTTTCTGTAATTTGCATACTTAAAAAGGGAGCTGCTTTTCAAAAGCGCTCCCTTTTCTATGCCCGCTGTACTGTCAACGGCGGCCCGGTCAGCCGTATGATGTGCGCATCCATATACCGTGCGTCTTGCTCGTCATGGGTCACCATAACGATCAGCCGCCCCTCAGCATACCTGATAAGCGCATCCATCACCTGATGCTTGCTGTCCGTATCCAAGCCCTTGAAGGCTTCATCCATCAACCAAACATCCCCGCCAAAGCATACCATGCGCGCCAAGGCCACCCGCCGGCGCATCCCGCCGGACAAGGCCTCCGGGCGCTTTGCAAATGCCTCTGCCGGCAGGCCCATAGCCCGCAGCGCTTCCGCCGCCTGTGCCTTTTTCCCTTTTGGCAGCACTGCCTCCACATTGCCCAAGGCCGTCAGCCAAGGCAGCAGCCGGTCCTCCTGAAACAGATACGCAGGGGTTTCCGGTTTTTCCACCGTGCCGCTTTGCGGCTTTTCCAACCCCATCATCACACGCAGCAGCGTCGTCTTGCCTACGCCGGACGGGCCCATCAGCGCCACAACCCCGCTTTGGGGCAGGCACAGCGAAAAATGCGACAGCACCGTCTGCGTACCGTAGCATACTGTGATATCATCGATCTTCATGCGCTTGCTCCTCCTCCAGCGCCCACCGGCGCGTACACCACATCATCAGCCGCTCCATACACAGGCTCAGCACCACCACCGTCACGGTGACGGCGAACAGGTCCGGCGTTTCAAAATAAATTTTGGCGTAATACAAATCGCGGCCCAGGCCGGCCGCCGGCACACACAGCACCTCCGCCGCCACCCCGCTTTTCCACGCCATGCCGATGCCGGAAGAAAGCGCCGCTTGAAAATACGGCAGCACGGAGGGAATGTATACCAGCTTTAACAGCTTCCATCTGGAAAAGCGATAGCAGCGCGCCATCTCCAAAAGCGCCTGGTCCGTCTGGCGGATGCCCTGTTCCACGTTGCTCCAAACCATCGGCAGCACCATAACAAAGGAACAGAACACCGGCACGGCCCCGGTATTCATCCACAGCAGGGCCAACAGGATAAAGCTGGCCACCGGAACGGCCTTTACCGTGCTGAGCAGCGGCTGCATCAGCACCGACGCCAAGTGCCATCGCGCCGTAGCCGCCGCGATGATTATGCCTCCCACGACGGCCAGCACAAAGCCCATCAGGATACGCCCAATGGAAACCGCCACCGCCACCCAAAACTCCGCCGTACCGCCAAGCGCCGCCAAACGCAGCAAAACGCGCAAAGGCGATGCCAGCAGAAACTCCTGCTGCATCGCCATCGCTGCAATCTGCCATACCGCCAGCCAAAAGCATACGGCCAGTAGGGTTTGCAGAGCGCGTTTATTTTTCATAGTAGAATGCATCATCCGGCATATTGCCGCCTACACTCTTTGCGTTTGCCTCATACAATACCTGGAAATAGCCCTCGATGGCCGGTTTCATCTCCGCGCCCGTGATGCACACAATGTTGCATTTCGGAATGGCGGATTTGGCTACCTCCGCACTCGGCAAAATCCCGTATTTGGCCACCAGCTCTGCGGCCTGGTCCACGTTGTTGTTCACATAGTCCACGGATTCCTTATATTCCTTTAAGAAGGTATCCACGGCGTCCTTGTGCTCTTGCAAAAATTCCGTGCGCACCACCAGGCAGCCCATGACCAGCTCGCTGCCGCCGGCGGACTGCTTCCAAGCTTCATTTAGGTCTACAGCCACGCGCACCTCGGGATCTTTGGCCATGACGTTGGTCACGTACGGCTCCGGCAGCACTGCCAGCGTATTCTGCCCGCTCAAAAGCGCAGAGGCCGCCTCCGCATGCTCGGATTTGTATTCCACCGTCGCCTGCACGTTGTTCTGCTTAAACAGATAATCCAGCGTATACTGCGGCGTGCTGCCCTGCCCGGCGCTTACCACGGTTTTTCCATTTAGGTCCTGGATGCCGTTTACCGTATTCCCCTTTTCCACCACATACATTGTGCCCAGGGTATTCAGCGCAATCAGCGTTACCTTGCCCTGCGTTTTTTGGTACAGCGTGGCTGCCAGGTTGGTGGGTAGCGCCGCAATGTCTACCTCGCCGCTGGTAATTTTGCCCGTCAATTCATCCGGCGCGCCGGCCAGCGTAAAGGAATAGTCCTCGTCCGCCTTGCCCTGGTCCATATTATCCATCAGCTGCACCATGCCGATACCGGTAGGGCCGTTGAGCGCCGCCACGTTTACTTTTGTCTTTTCCTTGGCGCCGCAGCCCGTAAAGAGCGAAGCGCTCAATACCACTGCCATCAGCGCTGCCAGCCATTTTGTCCGTTTCATGTTGTTTCGTCCTCCCTTATGCCCTGTGCGCCGTCATAGTGCAGCAGGTCGTTTGGTTTTAGAATTGCAATGCATTTCCCTTCCCGTGCCACAATGCCTTTTTTCTCCAGCGTTTCCATCGCCCGGTACAGCGAGGCGCGCCCGATGCCCAAAAGCTCCGCCAGCTTATTCATGCCAAAGGGCAGCGTCACCTTGGGCGGCACGCCGTCCTGCTGGTTATCCAGCAGATACATGGCCAGCCTGCACTCGGCGCTGCCGCCGGTATAGGCGTCGATTCTGCGGTTGAGATAAAAGATCCGCCCCGTCAAAAACGATAGGTAGTTGGCCATGGCGCGCCGGCTCTGCCCAAACAGCTGCATCAGCGCTTCCTGCGGCAAAAACAAGACGCTGCTGCGCTTTCTGGCACGGATATCCGTCACATAGAAGCCATACTCTTGAAACATCGAGGCCGCCCCAAAGCACTGGCCGGGGCCCAGCACATTCATCAAGACCGTACCCGCCTGCCCTTGCGGCTTGGTTACCTCCACTTCTCCGGAAAGCACCAGCCCCAGGCTGCGCTTGGTATGCGTGCGGTCGTAGATTCCCTCGCCCTTTTCATAGCGTACCGTTTCTACGCCCGGCGCTTTGAGCAAGGCCTCCAGCGCCTCTGTTTCTACGCCCTGGCCCAAAAAGGATTTTTGCAGCAAAGGATGAATCAGTTGCATTCTCCCCTTTCAAAAGTGTTTCATTTGATACACTTTTTCATGTCAATTATAGAAACCCCTGCCAAATTGTCAAGCGTATTCCCGCATAAAGCACAAAAAAAGAGGCTCTCGCCTCTTTTTCTATGCTTTACAACGCAAACAGGTCGGTGGAAAAGTATTTTTCTCCGCCGTCCGGCAGCAGCACCACGCAGGTCTTTCCCTCGTTTTCCGGCCGCTTGGCCCATTGCAGCCCCGCGTACAGCGCCGCGCCGCCGGAAATGCCTGCCAGTATGCCCTCCGTTTTGGCCAGGGCGCGTGCCGTCTGCTTGGCCTGCTCTCCCGTGACCTGGGCGATCTCATCGAGCAGGGAAACATCTAAGATCTCCGGCACAAACCCCGCGCCAATGCCCTGCAGCGGATGCGGCCCTGCCTGCCCGCCGCTCAGCACCGGCGAATCCGACGGCTCTACGGCCAGAATGTGCACCCGCGGGTTCTGCTCTTTCAAATAGCGGCCTGTGCCCGTGATGGTGCCGCCTGTACCCACGCCCGCTGCAAAGCAGTCGACGCGCCCGTCCGTCTGCTGCCACAGCTCCGGGCCGGTTGTTTCATAATGCGCTTTTACGTTGGCAGGGTTTACAAACTGCCCGGCCAGCACGGCGCCCGGGATGGCCTTTACCAGCTCATCCGCCTTATCGATGGCCCCTTGCATGCCCGCTTCGGCCGGCGTCAGCACCAGCTCTGCGCCCAGCGCAGCCAGCAGCATGCGACGCTCTTGGCTCATCGATGCCGGCATGGTAAGCACCACGCGGTAGCCGCGGCACGCCCCGATGGCAGCCAGGCCCACGCCTGTGTTGCCGCTGGTGGGCTCTACAATGCACCCGCCGGGGGCAAGGCGCCCTGCTTTTTCCAGTTCACGGATGATATACAGCGCTGCGCGATCCTTCACGCTGCCAAACGGATTGCTCTTTTCCAGCTTGACCAGCACGCTGGCCAGCGCCTCTTCCTGCTCACAGAAATGGGGAATGGCCATAAGCGGCGTATGGCCGATGCATTCAATGGCTGTCGGTTGTTTCATTTTGCTTCGCTCCTTCTTTTTTCATAGTAATCCCATCCCTTTGTGCCGTCAAGCAAGGGGCATATCCAGCCCCGATTCTTGCACAAAACCAAGAAATCGGCTAAGATATAGTATGTTATTGTGAACCTTCCTGAGGAGGTATGTGGATTGAGTAAGAGATTTGAGAAGATTTTAGTTGCGAACCGGGGAGAGATTGCGATCCGTGTGTTTCGGGCCTGTTATGACCTGGGCCTGAAAACCGTTGCGATATATTCTAAAGAGGATATCAACAGTTTGCATCGTACCCGTGCGGATGAGGCCTATATGGTAGGCATGCGAAAATCGCCGCTGGCTGGGTATTTGGATATTGACCGTATCATCCAGATTGCGTTGGATCACGACGTAGACGCCATCCATCCCGGCTATGGGTTTTTAAGCGAAAACGCCGACTTGGCCCGCGCCTGCGAGGAAAACGGCATCGCCTTCATCGGCCCGCCGAGCCATATCCTGGCCCAGATGGGCGATAAGCTGGCCGCCAAGCGCATCGCTGCGCGCGCCGGCGTGCGCACCATTCCAGGTACGCCGGACCCCATCACCGATTTGGACCAGGCTGCAAAAACCGCAGCAGAGTTCGGCTATCCCGTTATCCTAAAGGCGGCGGCCGGCGGCGGCGGGCGCGGCATGCGCAAAATTCAAAACGAGCAAGAGCTGCGCGATAATTTCCCGCTGGTGCAGAGCGAAGCGCTCAAGGCCTTTGGCAACGGGGATATTTTCCTTGAAAAATACATCGAAGAGCCCAAGCACATCGAGGTGCAGGTTTTGGGCGATACGCATGGAAACATCGTGCATCTGTATGAGCGCGACTGCTCTGTGCAGCGCCGCTATCAAAAGGTCGTGGAATACGCGCCGGCGTTTACCGTGCCGCAGGAAACGCGCAACCACCTGTATGAGGATGCGCTGAAAATCGCGCGCGAAGTGGGCTATATCAATGCCGGCACCATCGAATTTTTGGTGGATAAGCATGGCGAACATTACTTTATTGAAATGAACCCGCGCATCCAGGTGGAGCATACCGTAACAGAGCAGACCACCGGCGTGGACCTTGTGCAGGCACAGATCCTCATTGCAGAGGGCCTGCCGTTGGATGATCCTCAGCTATGCCTGACGCAGGACAATATCCACCAGTATGGCTACGCCATTCAGTGCCGCGTTACCACGGAGGATCCGCGCAACAACTTTGCCCCCGATACCGGCAAGATTACCCTGTACCGCAGCGGCGGCGGCAACGGCGTACGCCTGGATGCCGGCAATGCGTTTGCTGGTGCTGTCATTTCTCCGTATTACGACAGCCTGCTGGTAAAGATCACCACCACCGACCGCACATTTGTCGGCGCGGCCCGCAAGGCGCTGCGTTCTTTGGCGGAGATTCGCGTGCGCGGCGTCAAGACCAATGTGCCGTTTTTGATGAACGTATTGAAGAACAGCACGTTTTTGGCCGGCAAATGCGATACGTTTTTCATCGACTCCACCCCGTCTTTGTTTGATATCGAAGTGCCGGAAGACCGCGCCTCCAAGATGCTGACCTATATCGGCGAACGCATCCTTGACGAGGATCGCCTGCCAAAGCCGCAGGTCACCGTGGCGCTTCCACCCTATGTCAAGGAGGAAATCCCGGAAGGCGGCTATAAAAAGCTTTTGGATGAAAAGGGCCCCAAGGCCGTCGCCAAGGCTGTATTGGAGGAAAAAAAGCTGCTCATATCCGATACCACCATGCGCGATGCGCACCAGTCTCTTCTGGCAACGCGCGTGCGCACCTTTGATATGGCGTTGGCTTCCTACTCCACCTCGCATATCTTATCGCCTGCATTTTCGCTGGAAATGTGGGGGGGCGCCACGTTTGATGTTGCCTATCGTTTCCTACACGAATCCCCGTGGGAACGGCTGGATTCCCTGCGCAGCAAAATCCCAAACATCCTGTTCCAAATGCTGTTCCGCGGCGCCAATGCCGTTGGCTATAAGAATTATCCGGACAATGTCGTGCGCGCTTTTGTCAAGGAAAGCGCCAAGCGCGGCATCGACGTATTCCGCATCTTTGACTCGTTAAACTGGCTGCCTGGCATGGAGGTGGCCTTGGAAGAGGTGCTCAATCAGGATAAGATCGCTGAGGCCACCATCTGCTATACCGGCGACATTACCGACCCCAAGCGCGATAAATATCCGCTGGAATACTATGTAAAGCTTGCCAAAGAGCTGGAGCATCGCGGCGCCCATATGCTTGCCATCAAGGATATGAGCGGCCTTTTAAAGCCCTTTGCCGCGAAAAAGCTGGTCAAGGCCTTGAAGGACGAATTGACCATCCCTGTGCACCTGCACACGCACGATACCTCCGGCAACCAGATTGCCGCTTACCTCATGGCCGCCGAGGCCGGGGTGGATATCGTGGACTGCGCCATTGGCAGCCTTTCCAGCTTTACCAGCCAGCCCTCCATCAACAGCCTGTGCTATGCCCTCAAGAGCACAGAGCGCGATCCCGGCTTTGATTTGGATGCGTTGGATAAGCTGAGCAGCTACTGGGCAGATGTGCGCCCCATGTACGCGCAGTTTGAAGCCGGCCTCCAGTCGCCGGATACCGAAATCTATAAGCTGGAGATCCCCGGCGGCCAATATTCCAACTTCAAACCGCAGGTTACGGCATTGGGGCTGGGCCATCGGTTTGAAGAGGTCAAGCAAATGTATTCCACCGTTAACCAGATGCTGGGCGATATCGTGAAGGTTACGCCTTCCAGCAAAATGGTAGGCGATTTGGCCATCTTTATGGTGCAAAACCACCTGACCCCGGAAACCATCGTATCCGAAGGCATGCATTATAACTTCCCGGACAGCGTTGTCTCTTACTTCTCCGGCATGATGGGCCAACCGCAAGGCGGCTTCCCCGAAGATCTGCAAAGGGTTGTGCTCAAGGGCGAAAAGGCCATTACCTGCCGCCCTGGCGAGCTGCTGGCGCCCGTGGATTTTGAAGCGGTGCGCCAAAGCCTGCCGGAATCGCATCGCGACGATGCCAGCGTGCTGTCCGCCTGCCTGTATCCCAAGGTGTTTGAAGAATACCTGGCCCATCTTGAAGAATACGGCGATCTTTCCAAGCTGGAAACGCCGGTCTTTATGCGTGGGATGGACCCGGGCGACCTGCATACGGTGGTCGTTGAAAACGGCAAGGTGCTGACCATCAAATTCGTCAGCATGGGCGAAATGAACGATGACGGCACGCGCAACCTCATCTTTGAGCTCAACGGCATTCAGCGTGTCGTGGCCATCAAGGTGCCCAATGCCGAGGTCGTGGCCGATCACCAGACCATTATGGCCGATCCTACGGATGAACGGCATATTGCAGCCTCCATCCCCGGCTTGGTCAGCAAGGTGCTGGTACAGGTCGGCGATACAGTGGAGGTTAACGAAACACTCTGCGTCATCGAGGCAATGAAGATGGAAACCAACATCGTCGCCAAAAAGCCGGGCCGCGTTGTCACCAGCCGCGTGGCCGAGGGCACCGATGTAAAAGCCGGCGAATTGCTGTTTGTCATCGAAGAATAACGCGCTATGTATCCAATCTTAAGGCCGCTATGCATTGGCATAGCGGCCCTTTTCTATGCAAAATATGGCGTATGGATAGAGATTCGCTCGTATGCCGTCTATAAATCCAAACATCATGATTTTATGATATTTATTTGACTTTGTGCTGTTCTTTTGTTATACTAAGTTAAGAATAACTCTCATGTTATGCTCATTTTGGGTAGGCTGGGGAGGGAATGCATGTTTCCTTTGTCCCAGCCCTTTTTCTCTATGGGTCTCTTTTTTTATTGCTCTATTTTAAGGAGGTATGTGTATGGAGCGTTCCCTTTCGCTGACAGAAGGGCATGTCCGCAGCACCATGCTGCGCTTTGCTCTCCCCTTTCTCTTGGCCAACTTGCTACAAGCGCTGTACGGCGCTGCCGATCTGCTCATCGTCGGCCAGTTTTCCACGCCAGCCCAGCTTTCCGCTGTGGCCACGGGCAGTCAAGTGCTGCAAACCGTGACTTCACTTGTCTCTGGTCTTACCACCGGCGGCACCATCCTATTGGGGCAATATATGGGCATGTCCTCAGAACGCGACGTAAAGCAGACGGTTTCTACCATGATGTCGCTGTTTGCCATTGTGGCGCTGGGGCTGATGGCGATTCTATTTGCCGCCACCATCCCGCTTGTTTCGCTGCTGCAAACGCCGGAAGCCGCTGTGCCCTATACGCGGGCATATGTATACATCTGCTCTGGCGGTGTATTTTTCATCTTTGGCTATAATGCTATCAGTGCCATGCTGCGCGGCATGGGCGATTCCAAGCGCCCGCTGTATTTCATCGCCATTGCGTGTGTTTGCAATATCGTAGGGGATCTTGTGCTGGTCGGCGTATTCCATATGGGGGCTGCCGGCGCCGCCATTGCTACGGTTGCCTCCCAGGGAATCAGTATGCTGCTGGCCATCGTCTATCTCATCCGCAAAAAGTTTTTGTTTGATTTCAAACCCAAAAGCTTTCGTTTATACCGGGAGAAGGTGTCTACCCTGCTTCGTTTGGGGCTGCCCGTGTCCTTTCAGGATACGCTGGTAAATATCTCTTTTTTGTTTATCACCGCCATTGTCAACCATATGGGCGTCATTGCCTCCGCTGCGCTGGGCGTTGTCGGTAAGATCAATACCTTTACGATGCTGCCGCCCACTGCTTTTTCCGCCGCCCTGGCCGCGATGGTTGCGCAAAATATGGGCGCCGGCAAGCAGGACCGCGCCAAACAGTGTATGAAGCACGCCATCCTCCTGTCGCTGTGTTTTGGCGTTGCCTGCTTTGTGCTGGTACAGATCTGGCCCGCCTTTTTTGCACGTATTTTTACCAGCGATGCAGCCGTTATCACCGGCAGCACGGAATACCTGCGTTCCTTCAGCTTTGACTTTATCCTGGTATGCTTTATGTTTTGCCTGAACGGCTTTTTCAACGGCTGCGGACGCACCGTCTTTTCCATGGCCAACAACCTCTCCTCTACCTTTCTCATTCGCGTTCCCATCGCCTTTGTGGTATCCCGGGTCGCGTCGGAAAGCCTGTTTGCCATCGGTTTTGCAGCGCCTCTGGCGTCGCTGTTTTCCATCATCGTCGCTTTTATTTACCTGCGCACCGGCCGTTGGCAGCGCAGCGCCTTGCATGCAGCGGCAGAGGGCTAAGGCGCCATGATGTTCTATCGGCCGCTCCTAGAAGAGGAGTTGATCCCATCCCTATTTGATGCGTTTATCCGTAAGCAGACCGTCACCCAATGCTGGCGCAAGCGCGGCGGTGTTTGGCGCATTGAGTACGACCCATTTGTAGACGATTGGAGCAAGGCAGACTATCAGGCGTTGCTAAGCAGCCTTCGGCGCACCCTAGCGGGCCAGGGCGCCGTATACGGTGCGTTTGACGGGCATCTGCTCAAGGGTTTTGTCTCCATCGAAGGCACCAAGCTGGGCAGTAGAGCGCAATATATGGACCTATCCCATCTCTATGTATCGCAAGAGCTGCGCGGCCGCGGCATCGGCGCACGGCTGTTTTCCCTTGCCAAGCAGTTTGCACGCAGCCATAAGGCTGCAAAGCTGTATCTTTCCGCCCATTCCGCTGTGGAAAGCCAGGCCTTCTATCATGCCATGGGCTGCGTAGAAGCAGAGGAATACGATGCAGCGCATGTGAACGCAGAGCCGTACGATTGCCAGCTGGAATACCGTCTGTAATATATGTGAAACCAAAAAAAGAGGGCCAAGCCCTCTTTTTTTCTTGTATCTTATTCGTCCTTTACAATGGCAAACGCACGAACCGGCATGCCATTGGCATCCTTCACCTTGGCCGCCTGCACCACAATCACAGCCCCCGTCGGCGGCACCTGATCCAGATTGGTCAGCATCTCTACCTGGAATCTGTCCCGCTGCAAAACATACCGCTCGCATCTTAGCCCCACATCCTTGGAAGAAATCGGCGCGTCTGTATCCAATGTTTCATGCCCAATGGCCGCTACATTGCGCTCATCAAAGAGAAATTGCAGCGCCTCAAACCCCCAGCCGGGGAAATGCTCGTTGCCGTCCTCTCCGATGTTGGACAGCGCCGCCCCATCTGGCCAACGCTTGCCCCAATCGGTGCGCAGCGCCACAAAGCAGCCTTCCGGAATTTTACCATGCTCGCTTTCAAAGGCCAAAATATCCGATACCGACAGCTCAAAATCCACATTCTCCTTTACCTGCGGCGTTGCGTCTATCACCACCAACGGCAGCACCGTATCCATGACGCCAAAATCCTGCGCAACGCGCCCGCCCGGCACAAAGTGCGCGGGGTAATCAATGTGCGTGCCGAATTGGCCGGGAAACTTAAACGTCTGGATCTCCAGATCCATCGCCTCAAAAGGCACAGCGATTTCCCCCAGCGCCACAGAGCCCTGCGGGATGCCCTCCCAATAGGGGCTTTCATTTGTCAAGGTATGCGTCAGATCCACCCAGCGGTATTGCTTTGCCTCCGCCAGCTTTTCCCACAAACCAGCCATTGCATACAGCTCCTTTCCATTGCCTGTTTGGTTCAGTGTACCATACCGATCTCTACAAAAAAAGCCCCCTCACGGGGGCTTTTATGTTCTTTTCTTGTTTTACGCAAAATACAGCACGCCGGCACGGAACAGCTTTTGGTCCTTGTCTCCCGGCACATTCTTTGCAATGTTCTCGCCCAGGCGCTCGCTGTGGCCCATCTTGCCAAATACCCGGCCGTCCGGGCTGGTAATGCCCTCGATTGCGCTGGCAGAACCATTGGGGTTAAAGGCAATATCCGCGCTGGGCCGGCCCTCAAAATCCACATACTGCGTGGCGATCTGCCCATTGGCCGCCAGCTGTGCAATGGTTTGTTCATCCGCTGCAAAGCGCCCTTCCCCGTGGGAAATCGGAACGCAGTGCACATCGCCGGCCTCTACCAGGCTCAGCCAGGGCGAAAGCGTGCTTGTCACGCGCGTAAGCACCATGCGCGAACTGTGCCGCCCGATGGCATTATACGTCAGCGTCGGCGCATCCGGCCGAATGGTTTCAATGCGCCCATTGGGCAGCAGCCCCAGCTTGATCAGCGCTTGAAAGCCGTTGCAAATGCCCAACGCCAGGCCGTCGCGCTGCTCCAGCAGCCGTCTGATGGCCTCTGCAATGCGTGGGTTGCGCAGCGTCGTCGCGATGAATTTTCCGGAGCCGTCCGGCTCATCGCCCGCGGAAAACCCGCCGGGCAGCATGAGGATCTGCGCATTGTCCACGCCCTTTGCGATGCGCTCTATGGTATCCTCAATTCCCGCTGGGGACAGGTTATTGACCACCTGTATCTCCGGCACAGCGCCCGCCAATTCAAACACACGGGCGGTATCCAGCTCGCAGTTTGTACCAGGCCAAACGGGAATCAGCACTCTAGGCTTTGCTATTTTCGCACAGGGGCGTTTTTTCTGGCGCTCGGTATACAGCGGCACCGTCTGCATGGGCGGTGTAAACGGCGTTTCCGTTGGGAATACCGTTTCCAACGGCGCTCGCCAGGCCTTTTCCAACGCGGCCAGCGGCACTTCCACGCCGTTGACAGTCATCACAGCCTCCTCGGTGGTACGGCCTACCAGCTCTGCCTGCGGCAGTAACTGCAACAACGCCTGCTTGTCCTCAGAAGCAAGCAGCAAATCGCCGACCCGCCAGGCAAACAGCGCTTGACTGTCCAAGGTTCCTTCAAAGGCAAAGCCCACGCCGTTGCCAAAGCACATCTTGGCGACAGCTGCGGCCATGCCGCCCTCGGCCACCGTCGATGCCGCGCAAACGCACCCTGCCTGGTGCGCTTTGTACACCGCCTTGAAATTCTCTGCACACGCCGCAAAATCCGGCAGGCCCTGCGCATCCACGGGCAGCGGGATACGCACCACATACTGCCCCTTTGCCAGCGCTGCCGAGCACAGCTGCGATGCTTTGGTCTTAGCAATGGCAAAGGCCACCAGCGTCGGCGGCACGTTGTATTCCTTAAATGTGCCGCTCATGCTGTCCTTGCCACCGATGGCGGGCGTGCCAAAGCCAATCTGCGCCATCAGCGCACCCAGCAGCGACGCTACCGGCTTACCCCAGCTGTCCGGGTTCTGTTTTAGGCTTTCAAAGTATTCCTGCAGCGACAGCCTAGCTGAAAGCGCGTCCGCGCCGGACGCTGCGATCTTGCACAGCGCCTGCGTCACGGCATACGCCCCTGCATGCAGCGGGCTTTTTTCCGCAATGGCGGGCGTAAAGCCAAAGGCCATCGCCGTGGCGTCGTCCGTCTCGCCCGGCGTTGGGAACTTCGCCGCCATCACCTGCTCCGGCGTTGTTTGGTTCTTGCCTGCAAACGGCATGAATACGGTCTTGGCGCCGATGGTGGAGTCAAACCGCTCTACCAATCCCTTTTGCGCACAGACGTTTAAGTCCTTCATATTTTCACACAACGCCTTGTCCAGCGGCATGTCCGCCAGCGTTTTAGGTGCTGTGCTGCGAATTTCCTGCCATTTCGGTACCTGTACATGCGCCACAGCATGCTGCGTTACGCCGTTGGTATCCAAAAAGGCCCTGTCGATGTCAACAATGGATGCACCGCGCCAGCGCATCACCAGCCTGTTATCGTCCGTTACCTCCGCTACGACTACTGCCTCCAGGTTTTCCTGCCGGCACAGCTCAATAAACCGACCGGCGTTTTCGCGGGCCACTACAACGGCCATGCGCTCCTGGCTTTCGCTGATGGCCAGCTCCGTGCCGTCCAGCCCCTCATATTTTTTAGGCACCACATCCAAATCAATGCGCAGCCCGGGCGCCAGCTCGCCGATGGCCACGCTGACCCCGCCCGCGCCAAAGTCATTGCAGCGCTTGATAAGCCGGATCGCCTCCGCGTTGAGCACCAAGCGCTGGATCTTACGTTCCGTAGGCGCGTTGCCCTTTTGTACCTGGGAGCCGCATTCCGTCAGGCTCTTGGCATCATGCGAAACAGACGAGCCCGTAGCCCCGCCGATGCCGTCGCGCCCGGTACGCCCGCCAAAGAGGATGACGACATCCCCCTTTTTCGGCTCCTCGCGCACGACGTTTTCTTCCTTCACCGCGCCGACCACCGCGCCAATCTCCATCCGCTTTGCCACATAGCCGGGATGGTAGATCTCCGCAACCTGGCCGGTCGCCAGCCCAATCTGATTGCCGTACGCGGAAAAGCCGTGCGCTGCGCCGGTGGTGATGCGCCGTTGCTGTAAGCGCCCCGGCACGGTATCCTCCAGCGGCGTATTGGGGTCTGCGCAGCCCGTGACGCGCATCGCCTGATGCGTATAGGCCCGGCTTGCCAAAATATCGCGGATCGCCCCGCCCAGGCAGGTGGCCGCGCCGCCAAACGGCTCGATTTCTGTGGGATGGTTGTGCGTCTCGTTCTTAAATTCCAACAGCCATTTTTCCGGCTTGCCGTCTACCTCAATATCCGCCGTTACGCTGCATGCGTTGATCTCTTCACTTTCGTCCAGGTCATGTACCTTGCCCTGGTTTTTCAGCGCCTTGGCGCCTACGGTGCCCAGATCCATCAAGGTATGCGGGCGCTGGGTGCGGCCTGCATCGCGCCTGGCCTGCTCATAGACGGCCAGCGCCTTTTCAAATGCAGGGCGCATCGGCCCTTCCGGCAGCACGATTTCATCCAATATCGTGGCAAAGGTGGTATGCCGGCAATGATCCGACCAATAGGTATCCAGCACGCGAATTTCCGTCATGGTGGGGTCTCTGTGTTCAGTGTCGCGGAAATAGCCCTGGGTAAAGAGCAGATCCTCCACGCTCATCGCCAAGCCCAATTCGGCATGCAGGGTTTCAATCTCCGCTTCGCTCTTTTCATTAAAGCCTGCCAGCACCGGCACCGCCTGCGGCACCGGCATCTGCATTTCCAAGGTTGCCGGCTTGTCCATCTGTGCCAAGCCCGCTTCGATGGGGTTGATGCAATAGCTCTCTACCGCTCGCTGCTCCGCTTGGCTCAACGCACCCTTCAACGCATAGATCTTGGCGGTACGGATCAAGGGTGCCTCGCCCTGAGACAAAATCTGTACGCACTGGGCCGCGCTGTCTGCCCGCTGGTCATATTGGCCGGGCAGATATTCCATCCCAAAGACAAACCAGCCATCCATCTGCGGCAGCGTTTCCTCATACACCGTATCCTGGTTGGGTTCGGAAAAAATGGTATCCCTTGCCTTGAAATACGTCTCTTGGTCTATGCCCTCCACATCGTAGCGCACAAAAATGCGCACCTGCTCCAAATCCAGGTGCAGATGATCGGCCAGGTCGCGTTTTAAGCCCTCCGCCTCCACGGCAAATCCTGGTCGTTTTTCAACATATACACGGAAAATCTGCTGCATTTCGCCAGCCCCTTATCGCTGTTTTCTTTTTCAATAGTGTATCATATTTGCCCCAAAACAAAAAGGGCGGAACACGTCCGCCCTTTGGGTGCTTTTATTCTACCGTTACGCTCTTTGCCAGGTTTCTCGGTTTGTCGATATCACAGCCCTTTTCGTAAGCCATGTAATAACCGAACAGCTGTGTGGGAATGGCCACCAGCGCCGGCGCCATAATTTCGGGGCAGGCCGGGATCTCCCAGACTTCCTGCACCTCTTTATCCAGGCGCATATCGCCCTCCATGGCAATGGCAATCATATACGCGCCGCGTACCGCACATTCCTTGATGTTGTTGATGGTCTTATCCACCAAATGCGTCTGCGTGGCAATGGCGATAACCAGCGTGCCGTCCTCTACCAGCGACAGCGTCCCATGCTTCAATTCGCCCGCAGCATACGCTTCGCATTGCACATAGGAAATTTCCTTGAGTTTCAAGGCCGCCTCCATGGCCAATACATCGTCCACATTGCGCCCGATGTAGAAAGCATTGCGGTGGGTATAGAATTTCTTCGCCGTTTCCGCATACTGCGAAGCATTGTCGATCAGCTTTTGCGCCTTGGCAGGCAGCGCCAGCAATTCATCCAAATATTGGCTCTGCTCTTCTTGGCTCATATAGCCCTTCTTCTCTGCCAAATGCGCCGCCATCACATAGAATACCATCAACTGAGACACAAACGCCTTGGTAGATGCCACGGCGATTTCCGGGCCTGCCCAGGTGTACAAGACATGGTCTGCTTCGCGCGCCACGGTGCTGCCCACTACGTTGGTAATGGAAAGGGTCCGAACGCCTCTGCGCTTTGCCTCGCGCAGCGCCGCGATGGTGTCCGCCGTTTCGCCGGATTGGGATACCACCACAAACAGCGCATCCTTCGGCAAAATGAAATCACGGTAGCGGTATTCCGAGGCGATCTCCACATCCACCGGGATCTTGGCCATCTTTTCAATGACCAATTTGCCAACCAACCCAGCATGGTAGGCTGTGCCGCAGGCACAAACCACGATCTTGGAAATGCCCTTGACCATCTCTTCGTCCATCTTGAGCACATCCTGGCGCAGCGCAGTGCCCTTATCGGTTGCATCCATCATCAGCATCAGCGTATTGCGCATGGCATCCGGCTCTTCATGGATCTCCTTGAGCATAAAGTGCTCAAAGCCGCCCTTTTCCGCCGCCTCTACGTTCCAGTCTACATGCATGGATTTCTTTTCATGCTGGCTGCCATCCAGATCATAGAAGGATACGCTGTTCGGCGTCATCTTGGCGATCTCGTGTTCATCCATCAAATATACGTCGCGCGTATACTCCAAAATCGCCGGAATATCCGACGCCAATACCGTACCGTGCGCACATTGGCCCACGATCAGCTGGCTGTCCTTACGCGTGCAGTAGATGGTATTCGGCTCATCCTTGCACACGATGCCGAACGCATAGCTGCCCTTGATCATCGGGATCACCTTGCCGATGGTGCGCAACATATCACCGTCGTAATTGTCACGCAGCAAGTGCGCCATTACCTCGGTATCCGTTTCGCTGCGGAACTGATAGCCCTTGTCAAGGAGCATTTCCTTGAGCTCTAAATAGTTTTCAATGATGCCGTTATGCACGACGGCGATTTCACACTTTTCGTCGAAATGCGGATGGGAGTTTGCATCCGAAGGCTCGCCATGGGTGGCCCATCTGGTATGCGCGATGCCCGTGGTACCTGTTACAGGGCTCTTTTTGATCCTGTTTTCCAGATTGCTAAGGCGACCTTTCGCCTTGCAGATCTGCAAAGCGCCGTTATGATCTGTCACTGCAATGCCCGCGCTGTCATAGCCGCGGTATTCCAGCCTGCCCAGGCCCTTTAGCAAAATCGGAGTCGCTTGTTCGCTTCCCGTATACCCTACAATTCCACACATTTGGAAGTTCCCTCCTTTAGGTATTCGCGTTCAGTTTATCACGGCTTTGCCGCAAGGTCAATGTAAACTTGTTACATGTATGTGCCTGTGTCCCGTCCCATTATGCAAACCAGCACGGCAGGGAATCCCTGCCGTGCTGGTTGTGTATGTCTATGGATTCATCTGTTTTATGCCGCTTAATAGTTGTGGCATTTCTCTTCGATGAAGTAAGCTTCTGCCTCCGCGTTCCACAATCCGTTGTGCTTTTCGCACAGCTCATGCAGCTTTGCAAAGAACGGGTCCTCTTTGCCCAGCTTTTCAAAATCGTCGATGGCCGTCAGCGGCATCGACGCGCCGGGATAGATCAGCTTTTTCCCGCCCGGGATGTTGGGCAGGTTCAGCGTCGCTTCCGCCGCGCAGTCCAGGCCGCCCACATGGGTAATCATCACCGCCGGGTCGATCTGGCCCTTGGCCGTCATTTCCAGCGCTTCCAGCAGATCGTCGTTGTTGCCGCCGCTGGTGCCTACGATGTGGGTGGCATTGTAATGCACATTGTAAAAGTTAAACTTGGCCGCAAACTGGGTATCCACCGGGCCGGCAAAGAAGTTGAGGCAGCCGTCGTAGCCCAAAATGCTGTCCGCCAGCTCCACGACCTGCGCCACAGGCGCATACACCAGCACATCGTCATATCCCTTGCCTTCATTGAGGGCCAGCATCGCCGCTTTGGGGTCGTCTACCTCAGCGGTATTGATAAAGTGCAGATCTACGCCCAGCTTGGCCGCTTTTTCTTTGGGGAACAGCTTTTCCGCACGGGCCAGGCGTTCCTTGTTGATGTCCGCCACCACCATGCGCTTGGGGCGCGGGTTTGCATTCATCGCATAGTCGATGGCGCCCAGGCCCATCGGGCCGGCGCAGGCCAGCAGCGCCATGGAGCCGCCGTCTACAATGCCCATTTTATGCGTGTATACGCCCTGCTGGGTATGGTACATGGCATGGAACGCGCCGATGATACAGCTCATCGGTTCTCCCAGCGACGCATGGAAAAAGCTGTCGCCCTTGTAATGGATCAAACATCCGTTTTCCATCACAACCTTGGGCAGGATGCAATAGGTCATGTCGCCGCCAAAATCGGGAAACGAATAACCCGGGGAGCGCGGGTCTCCCGGCACACCCAGCGCCGGCTGCTGGGCAAAGCGCTCGCCCACCTTCCACTCATGCTGCCAGTTTTTACCGACCTTTTCAATGACGCCGGCAAACTCATGGCCCAAAATGACAGGATTCTTATCAATATCATCCGGTACACGCTTGTGCTTGCTGCCTTGGATGGCCGCTTTGTACGAGGACATGCACAGGCTGTCCGTATAGATCTTTACCAGGATCTCATCATCGGTAATGTCTCTTAGATCAAAGGTCTCCACGCGGAGATCATTGACACCATACATTCTCAGTCCAGTTACTTTCATGGGTTACTCCTTACTAGGTTCTCTTTTGTGAATCGTTTCACATTTTTCTTCCGTAGTGTATTGTACTCAATTTAGGGAAAAAGTCAAAAGAAATTTGTATGGCTCAAAAAATTTTTACCTACGATTTACATCCCAGATTGTCTCTATGCCATTTTGTATTCATATGCTGCCTGTTTTCCCCTCTTTCTATGCAAAAAAGAACGGCATGTGCCGTTCTTTTCCAAAGCTATTCTCTAAAGCAAATTCGCAATATCCGCGCCATGATCCAATCATATACACGCTTGATCCATGGCATCGCACAAAACAACACGATTGCAAATGCAAACACGAATATCCCCAATAAGTTGATCCATGTTTGGCCGTTGAGCGCCGGGATGAATTTCCCAATCAAAAGATACAGTGATGGCGCTGCAAAAGTGGAGCCGGCATATACGATGATAGCGTTGGTTCCTACATGTGAAAACCATCGTTTTTTAGAGCTCATTACGTTGATCAGCGCCACGATCATCAAAGCTGCAATGGCATAAAACAGCAGTCTATAAGCCATTCCTACCCAATTGGAAAGGCCTACAGAATGATAGGTAAACCTCACATTTCTAAACTCATACGGCAAAAACACAGCAGGAACAATGGCCAACAATAAAATACCCACGCCAACCCATTTTGGCATCTTCCGTATTTTTTGTATTGTTTCCTTTGTGCAGAGAAACCCTAACACAAAAAATATCATCAAAGAAAACGTTGCGCCTATGCCAATATGGAATCCCTCGTTCTTCACTATGCTAACCAGCAAACCCGCCACTATAGAAAATAGCAGGGGCCAGCGCAGCCGGCTGATATCCTTGATAAATACCTTCCAGAAAAATACGCAGATCAGATAATATAACGGGCTCGTCGGCAACAAAATGGAGGGCTCAAACACATCGGTATTAAACGATGCCAACCCAACGGAAATGCATACCACTGCCATTAAAATATACAGAATCTGCCAAAACAAATAGGGAAACAAAACATTTCTTACCGCTGTTTCCCGTGCCTTGTCCACATTTTTGCTAAAATACCCCGTGACAAATGCAAACATTGGCATATGAAATAGATAAATATATTGCATTAAGTAGCGATAAAAAGAGTTTTCTTCCACAATGTATGGATCCAAGGTATGGCCGACTATCACCAACAATAGCATAAGCGCTTTTAAGTTATCCATCAGGTGGTCTCGTTGTTGATTTTGTAATTCCATAAATTCCCCTGCCTTCTTATTTCTTCCCTTGCGCTTTTTGTTTTGTTCTTTTGCGGCCCGGATGCCTGGGGGCCGGATGCCTTTTCAGCTCCGCTTGGCAGGCCAAAAATAACGCTGCACAGGCTCTGGCATCCGCCAACGCATTGTGGGCTGTAAACGGAAACCCGATGAGGTCTACCAACGCCCCCAGCCGATAGGAAGGCCGGTTTGGAAACGCCCTTCTGGAAAGCTGCACCGTACAGCAATGGTCAAATTCCGGCAGCGAAAACCCTACGCGCTCGGCCGCCTCACGGATCTGCTTAACATCAAACGGAGCGTTGTGCGCTACCACTGTCTGGCCGTCTAAATACGGCGCTACCTTTTCCAGCATCTCATATGTTGTGGGCGCGCCTTCCACCATTTCATCCGTAATGCCATGAATATTCTGGCAAAAAGGATCCATCGCAATGCCCGGATGGCAAAGTGTATAAAATTCCTCCACGATGCGCCCCTCGCGTATCACGCAAATGCCAATGGAGCAAATGTATCCCTGTGAACGGCTGGAAGCCGTCTCCACGTCCACCGCTACAAAACCCAAAACAACCCGTCACCTTTCCAAACCCGCACCGGCAGGCCTTTTCCTCATTTCCCTCTGTTTCCTATGCTCTGAAATGGGCGGCATAGGTATCCGCCAGGTTGAGCGCCGCGCACAACGGTACCTTTTCATAGGCATTGGATTGCGTACGGCCGCCGATAAAGCTCTTGGCCGCATCATCATAGCCGCCCATATGCCAGCGGATCGCCAGCGCCTCCTCCGGCGTCAGCTGGATATGGCGCATGCAAAGGTATACGGATTTTTCTCCGTGGCCAAAGGGAAACTGATCCTCGATGGCAAAGGACTCTTCTTCCTGCCAGCGCCCATCCACCTTCACGTTGCGTTTTCTGACCACATACATATTGGTTTTGCAGATATCGTGCAGCAGAGCGCAGAGAATCAGCGTTTCCTTTGAAACATCTTTCAGCGGCTTAGAAAAGTTTTCCAGCAGCTTGTATACCTCCAGGCTGTGGTGCAGCAAGCCCCCGTAAACCGCACCATGCCATTTTGTGCTGGCCGGCGCCGTAAAAAAGTCCGTCTCCTCCTCGAGGTATTGGATCAGGCTTTCAATGCCCTCGCGTCCGGTGCTGCGCAGCAGCTCTATATATCGTGCTTTCCACTCATCCAGCTTTTCCTGCGGATAAGACGGCAATGTCGACATCCAAAACGTCTCCTTTTCCTTTTCTGTCTTTGGTATCATACCATATTTTGCAATAAGAAAAAAGGAAAGGCGCTTGGCCTTTCCTTTCTGCCTTTTTATTCTTTTACGACCTCCGCCATATCCTGGCGCACATACGCCTTTTGGCCGTTGTAGGTCAGCGCGTACCAGCCGTTTTCTTCGCCGAGGTATTCAAACTTATCGCCCTTATTGGCCATACCCAGGCTTTGGCTACCGGTATCAGGGCCGCTGCGGATGTTGACATTCGCCTTGATGATCAGCACCCATCCCTCTGCCCCTGCCGGCGGAGCGGCTGGCTCTGAAGGCGGCGTACCGCCCAGGTCTATCACCGTCACATAGGTTGCCACCACATAACCCAGCTTGCCATTGTAATCGATGGCGATCCACTTGCCGTAGCTGTCCATGGTATCCACTTCGCTAAGCACTTTGAAAGTGTCTCCCTTATGGACTTTGCCCAAAGAGGCCGACTCTGTGCTAAAAGAACTTCTTACATTCACATCATTGGCTGTGATCGTTCCTTGCTTATTGTACTCATACGCTACCTCTACCGGGAGTACCTGTGTGCTCTTATTGCCGGCCTCGTCTATCACAGTAGCTTGCACCTGGTAGGTGCCTTTTGCGTTCATATAATCCAGCAGATGTATATCAGCTGAATAAATGTTATCACCCTTTATTTCCGTCATGTAGTAATGCGGCTCTCCGGTTGCCGTTTTAGGGCTTAGCACCTCGAAGGTTACGCTTACGGCCCCGCTGCTATCCTTTGCTGTAACTTCCACTGCAAAGGAATCCTCCTTAACAGGGCTTCCTCCCACTACCTTCATCTGCTCTATGACCGGCGGCGTAACGTCGCCCGTCACCTTCACCGTCCCCAGCCTCTGGCTTGTCAGGTTCATCGCTTTGTCGTAGGAGTGTACGTTGATGATATACGTCCCTTTTTGGTTCTTGTGGTTCGCGGCGTTTATCGTTGCGCTGTATACTCCGTCTCCCATCTCTTTTCCGCTGTACCACTGCACATCGTCCTGGCCGCCTTCTTCACACCATACCTCAAACGCCATATTGTATACGCCGCTCTTTGCATCCGTCGCTTTTGCGCTTACCGTAAACTCGCTTTCCGTCTCTTTCGGCGTTGCCGTCATCTCTTCGATTACAGGCCCTACTGTGTCAAAGTCCGTTGCAAAGACCTTTTCGTCAGTATTCGAAATATTCAGCATACAGTCCGATGCATATGCTACAACTACATAATCTCCCTTTTGATTGCCATGATCGGCAATATTTACCTTGCAGGACCAAACGCCCTCCTTCTCAAAGGTTCCTTCATATAGCATGGCGGTATCCCGTCCCCGGTCTTTGCTCCATACTTCAAACACAACACCCAGCACGCCAGAGCCTTCATCCGTCACCCCCGTCACCTGCACTTCAAATTCTTCGCTGGCAATGGTCTGTTGGTCTCCCTTAAGTGAAATATTTTCTGTCTGGATGGACGGCAATACGGTGTCCTTTACCACTTCCACCGTGCCCAGGCGCTGGCTTGTCAGATTCATTTCATTGTCATAGGCGTGCACGTTGATGATGTACGTACCCAATTGAAGATCATGGATCAGCGCGTTGACATCACAGGTATATATATCACCCTGCTGAGATACATAACCTGCGCCGTACCAGCGAACATCGTCCTGGCCGCCTTCCTCGCACCATACCTCAAACGCCACATTGCGTACGCCGCTCTTTGCATCCGTCACCCTGGCGCTTGCGGTAAACAAGCCGGCTGCGGGGTTGGGGGAAACGTTCATCTGGTCGATCACCGGCCCAACTGTATCAAAGCTGGATATAAAAGTCTTTTCTTTTGTCTCCGAGACATTGCCCGCCTTATCATAGGCGTATGCCTTAACTACATAATCACCTTTCTGGTTCTTGTGGTTCGCCATGTCCACTTCGCAAGACCAAATGCCGTCTTTTTCGACTGCCGCATATTTTTTTGCATCGTCCTTACCGCCATCGGCACACCAAACCTCAAACTCTACTAACTTCACACCAGATCCCGAATCCGTTACACCGGATATCTGTACGCCAAACTGGGTGCTGTCAATGGTTTGCTTGCCGTTTGTCAAAGAAAGGGTTTCCGTTTGGATGGTAGGTGGCGTTTCGTCGCGGCTTACCGTCACCGTACCCAGCTGTCTACCAGCCAAGTTTCCTACTTTGTCATAGGCATGCACATTGACAATGTAGTTTCCTGTCTGATAACCATGGTCTGCAATGTTAATTTCGCAGGTATATATGCCATTCTGCTGCACCACATTATCCACGCCATACCAACGAACATCATCCTGACCGCCCTCTTCGCACCATACCTCAAACGCCACATTGTTGACGCCGCTCTTTGCATCCGTCACACCGGCGCTTACGGTAAATATGCTTTGTGCCGGGTTCGGTGTGATGTTCATGGCGTCGAAGACCGGCCCCTGCTCGTCAATGTCTACCGTAAACTCCTTGATGGCAGTGCTTGCCAAATTCATGGCATTGTCATAGCTATGCACCCTTACGGAATAGGTGCCCAGTTGGTTGTTGTGGTTGGCCAAATCCACTTGGCAAGACCATACGCCGTTTGTATCCAAATCTGCGCTGTACCAATGTACGTCGTCTTGGCCGCCGGCATTGCTCCATACCTCAAACGCTACATTATAAACGCCGGATACGTCATCCGAAACATCCGAAATGGACATCTTAAACTTTTTGGTATATACCGGCTCTCCTCCCTCAATTTTGAACTTGGAAATATCCAGATGCGGGGGATCGTTATCCACAACAGCCCCAGCGCCGGTATTTACCGTGATAAGCTGCGTTTTGTCATAGTAAAACGCCAAAATCTCCTGATAGCTTTGGTCATCCCTAGCCCGCTGCTGCGCGCCGCGCTGGCTCATCCCCACGCCATGGCCATAGCGCCGGGCCACCAAATTCCAGCCCGTCACCTGGCCGCCGGATTTTACCTCTTCCACGCCGCGCATTCTCAACTCTTCGTTGAAAAAAGCATGGTCTTCATAGACATACTTGCCTTCGCTCTTTTCCAGCAACGTCAGCGTGCACTTTACACCATCCTTGGTGATCACGCTGCCGCTGTTATTCAAATAGCGCACGTTGACCACCGCCGTTGCCGTAGCATAGCAGCGGCTGCCGGTGCCGGGCCATTGCTCCGTACCGTTTTTGATGCTCTGCACGCTGACCAGCTGTATGTTGTTTTGGCTGGATACATTGCTGCTGCCCAGCGCATTGTACACCGCTTTTTGCAGCGCATTCAGCTGGCTGCTGGCATAGGAGTATGGGAAATTCCCGCTGCCCCCGTTGTTTTGCTTGGCGGTAAACTGCTTGCTGATATAGGCATTTTTCCCATTATACAGAATGATGTACCAGTCGCCCGTCTCCCCTACATAGGGAAAGCTGGCGCCGCCGTCTACCTCTGCCAAGATATTCGTGTTGTCTGATGTATTTGTTGCAGATCTCACCCGTACATTGGTACATCCTTTATTCACCACCACAACGTCTCCCGTTACGGAATCAATCTGTTTGGGAATTAAAAACATCTGCTCCCTGCTCGCAGTATTGGCCAAATCATACGGATCGTCCTTTTGCACCAGGTAGGGGTATTGTGCATTCTTGCTGCTGCCCCCGCCAAAGGCGTTGCCCGGAAGCTCTGTCTGCCCGCCATTGGAGGCGCCAAAGAACGTATTGCAGACCTTGCCGTTGTAGGATACGACTTGTCCTCTGGTTGCGTCCACCGCCTGGATCACCCTGGCGTTGCCATCATAACCGTGATAAACCTGATAGCTGCTCGTATCTCCAACTTCGTAATTTGGCTCACCCGGCGCCAGCTGGTTGATGGCATAGCCGCGTGCCGCTACCGCCTGCGCCTTCAACGCTTCTATATGCGAACCAGAACCGATTTCATACCCAATTACACCATAAAGATATTGCTCCATCGGCACGCGGTTGACCACATGTAACTTGTCCACCACGGTATTCTTATCCACTCTATATCTATTTTTATAGAAGAATACATCCCCCAGGTATTTACAGGTACCGTATCTACTGTTTTTAAGGGATATGGTATTGGAGGTAGACGTATAATTAGCCGGTACAAAGGTACACTTGGTGCCGATGCTCGTCGTTACCCCATCCTTCACCAGCTGCACCGTAGCGCCGCTCAGCTTAACCGTATACTTTCCGTTGGTCACCTTATAATCCGGCTTTTCCTTGATGGTATACGATCCATTGACTGTAATATCAATATCCGCCGTGCTGTGCGGTGTAGACAGCAGCACGCGGATAAACGAATAATCCGCCGCAGCCATCGCCGTCCCGGCAGGCATAAAGACAGCCAAAATCATGGCCGCCAGCATGCACACGCTCATCAGCGCAGGTTTTAATCGTTTCATGGGCTCTCATCCTTTCCGCCCCCACCAGGGCCTACCGAGCTAGCCTAATTGTAACATTCTTGTAATATTTGGTCAAATACCTCTTGGAAAAAAACAAGAAATTGCCAAATTGACAATTTCTTGTTTTCTTTCATTTCGATGTAAGCAGGCCGCTCATGCCAAGGTCATCAACGCCAAAGCGCATTCCGTTCTCTTTTTCAGCAGACGGCATTCCTGCGGATTGGGCTGTAGGATAGAGCCGCTGTATGCTTCTGCATTGGCCGCGCATCCGCCGGCACATAGATACTGGGCCCAGCAGGTACGGCAGGCCTCCTTTTTACCGACATGGTTGTCCAAAAACCGGCCGCGTACCGTTTCATCCAGCGATTCATCGTCCAGGTTGCCGATGCGGTACTGCTCTCTGCCCACAAACTGGTGGCAGGGATACAAATCGCCCTCCGGGGTCACGGCCATATATTCCCGCCCTGCGCCGCAGCCGCTCAGCCGTTTTCTAAGGCAGGGGCCGCCGGACAGATCGATCATAAAATGGAAAAAGTTATACGGCCTTCCCTCTTTCCTGCGCTTATATACGTTGAGCATCAAGCGCTCGTACTCCGCTTCGATGCCGGGCAGATCCTCTTCTGTAATGGCCAAGGGATGCCCCTTTTCCAGCACCACCGGCTCGATGGAGATATGCTCAAACCCTGCGTCAAACAACGCCTCGGCATCCTCGGCAAAATCCAGGTTGCGCTTGGTAAACGTGCCGCGGGCATAATAGTCCTTATCCTGTCTATGTGCCACCAGCTTACGGGCGTTTTCCACCGCCCTATCGTATGAGCCGCCGCCGCCGTGCACCGGCCGCACAGCATCGTGTACTTCTTTGCGCCCATCCAGCGACAACACGACATTGTGCATCTCTCTATCGCAAAAATCCGGAGCGTCCGCCGGCACATCGTAGCAGTTGGTGGTAATGGTAAAGCGGAACTTTTTATTATGCGTTTTTTCCAGCTCGCGGCCATAGGCTACGATGCGCTTTACCACGTCAAAATTCATCATGGGCTCGCCGCCGAAAAAGTCCACCTCTAGATTGACCCGCTTGCCGCTGTGCGCCACGAGGAAATCCAGCGCCTTTTTGCCCACCTCGTACGGCATTAGGCAGCGCGTGCCGTCAAACCCGCCGGTAGACGCAAAGCAATAGCCGCAGCGCAGGTTGCAGTCATGGGCCACATGCAGGCACAGCGCCTTGACGATGCCGTTGTCGTCAATGGTTTGCTCGTTATCGTCCAAAGGCGTAAAAAGCTCCCCTTTTTCCTTGAGCGCCTCTACCTCCTGATAGCATTCCTCGACCTCTTGAGCGGGATATTCGGCCAACGCCTGTACCATCTGCTCCAAAGAATGCGTCTCATACAAAGAGACGACCCTGTACGCAAGGTCGTCTAAATGATGGAGCGCGCCGCTCCCTACATCCAGCGCCAGGCGCTGCCCGGCACATGTAAACGTATGGACCATATCAGTCTCTGTTTTTCTCCGGGCGGAAAATTTTCGTCTCGCGGCTCTGGCAAGATTGGTTGGCTACGGTGCAAGAGGTTTTGCACGCGCTCTGGCAGCTGGTCTGGCATTCGCCGCAGCCGGTGTGTGCGCCTTTGCGGATGTTGGCGCCCGCCACTGTTTGAATATGTCTCATGTTTGGTTCCTCCCATCCAATGTCTTAGCTTACACTCTTCTTTTATTTATACATCAATCCATATACAAAAATCAAGTACCCATCTTGGGCAGCGCAAGTTTTCCTTTGCTTTCGGGCATACTAGGCGCAAGTATTGGCAAAAAGAGGTGCATAATGCAAAGTTCCGCGTCCAAAAAGCTGGCCCAGCAGGCCGTGCCGCGGCTGATCCTTCAGCTTTCGCTGCCCGCGATTCTGGGGATGCTGGTCAGCTCACTATACAACCTATCCGATACCTTTTTCGCCGCCCGCCTGGGGCCCAGCCAGACAGCGGCGGTGGGCATCGTGATGCCCATTATGACGCTGATCCAGGCAGTGGGGATGACGTTTGGCATGGGGGCAGGCAGCCAGATCTCCTATTTGTTGGGGCAGCAGGACGGCAAAAAGGCAGAAAGGGCAGGGGCTCTGGGCCTGGTGCTAGCAGCAGGCTTTGGGCTATTGCTGACCGCGGGCGGCCTATGCTTTTTAACGCCGCTGTTAAGGCTGCTGGGGGCCACAGAGAGCATCCTGCCCTTTGCCCGGCAGTATGCATGGCCCCTTCTCGCAGCCGCGCCGCTGCAAACGGCGGGGTTTGTGCTCAACAACGCCCTGCGCAGCGAGGGCAACGCCGTGCGCGCCATGGCAGGCGTAGTGCTGGGCAGCCTGTTGAATGTAGCGCTCAATCCGCTGTTTATGTTTGTCTTTGGATGGGGCATGGTTGGCGCAGCGGCGGCCACGGTCTGCGGGCAAACGCTGAGCTGTCTGTTTTTATTTTGGCAATACCAGCGTAAAAACAGCACGCTCGGCTTTCATTTCGGTGCGCTGGCCTGGGACCCGGCCCTGCTTTGGCAAATGGCCAAGGTGGGCTTTCCCACCTTCTTGCGGCAGGGCAGCACCATGCTCGCCACCATCTTGCTGAACCGCGCCTGCATGCCGTTTGGCGATGGCGTCATCGCGGTGGTATCCATTGTCTCGCGCATTCTATGGTTCCTCGTCTCCGTGCTCATTGGGTTTGGCCAAGGGCTTCAGCCTGCGGCAGGGTACAGCTTCGGCGCCGGGGATGTCAAGCGCACCCTTAGGGCCTACCGCTGGGCGCTTGGCTATGCGCTGGGCTTTAGCTTCGCTGCCGCAGCGCTGTGTTTTTTCTTTGCGCCCCAGCTTTTACAGTGGTTCTTGTCGCCGGAGGGCGCCCAGCGCGATATGGGGCTTTTATGTATGCGCGCGCAGCTGCTGTTATTGCCCACGCAGGCGTTTGTCATCGTATCCAATATGCTGATGCAGTCCACCGGCCGGGCGTTGTTTGCCTCGCTGCTGGCCGTCAGCCGGCAAGGGCTTTTCTTTGTGCCGCTGATCTTCCTGCTGCCGGGCCTATGGGGCCTGCGCGGCATTCTGCTGGCCCCCGCCGCCGCAGACGCGTTGACCTTTCTTTTTGCCGTCATACTGACCTTCCTTGTTGTACGCCGTTACCGGCGCATGGCCGGGCAAAAGCAAAAAAAGCCGTGAATGCTCACGGCTTTTTCTATTCTACATAGACAAATCTGCGCACCCAGCGCAGCCGCCCCAGGCCATAGCCCAAAAAGGCGCCGGCCAGATTCAAAATCACATCGTCGATATCCAGCGAACCGACCCTAAGGCAGGTCTGCGCCAGCTCTGCCGAAAGCACCAGGCACAGCATCACCAGAAAAAACACCGCCGGCCGCCTGGCCCTTTTGAAAAAATAGGGGAGGTACAGCCCCATAGGCGCCATCATAAGCAAATTGCCCCATAGATTTGTCAGCGGGATGTTGGCGTTGATGCTGCCCGTAAACAATAGATGCACATACTGCGATATGGTGCGGAATGGCACAAAATTGCTGTTCAGGCGCACATAATCCACCCAAGACAGATTCTGCCAATAACCGCCGGAGCGCATAAACAACAGCGAGAACAGCACCAGCAAATACAGCGCAAACGATCCGATGACCAACGCTTTGATGATCTTTTTCATGCGTCCTCCTCTCTCCGGCAGCGCGGCAAGCGCTTTATGCCTCCCGGCCGGTAACAAACAGCTTAAACAGCTGATAATACACCTTTTTGTTGGCTACGCGCCAGATGGTCTTGGCGTTTTCGTCGCCCTGTTCGATTTTTTCATCAAACACAGGGCGTACCGTTTCCTCGGTATATGGCTGCTCTACCAGCCCGCTTTTCTTCATGGCAGCGTACACGTCATGCATGGCCTTCAAAAACGCTTTCTGCTCCTTGATCTGAGCCGGCTCCACCGCTTCGCCATGCCCGCGCAGCAGCGTAACATCGAGGCGGTGTTGCAAGGCGGTCAGCGTTTCTTCCCAGCCGGACAAAAGGCAGTCCTTAAAATACATTTCGTTGGCAGGCACCACGAGGTCTCCGGTAAACAGCGCCTGCTCATGCTGCAAAAACAGCATCAGATCCCATGGCGAGTGCGCCTGGACCGGCACCTTTTCCAAATGCATCATAGCGCGGCCGATCGGGATATTTTCCCGCCCCTCGATTTCGATCAGGTTTACCGGCATCTGCATGCCTTGGTTTTTAATTTCCTCCCCGGCACCCTTTCCGGCAAAAACGGGAATCTGCCCGGTTTTGGCCAAAAGCGCATCCAGGCCCCAAACATGATCCGGGTGCGGATGGGTCAGCACCAGCGCGCAGATGGGCTTGCCGAACAGCTGCTGGCATTCCTGTACCATTTCCTCCGAGGCCTCTACGCTGGGCGCATCCACCGTCACAACGCCCTCGTCCGTTACAAGATAGCCGCCGTTGCACTGCCGGCGCGCATTTAAATCCCCCTGACGAAAATACAGCCGATCGCTGAGCTTTTCTATCGTGACACGGTTGCCCGTATAAACCAAAGGAAATTGCATTTCATTTTCCTCCCTGTTTTGCTATGCAATGTCTTTCTATTTTTTTATAATAGCAAGGAGCGGGCCGCAATGCAAATCCCGCGCAAAAAACAACAGGGGGAATCTGTATGCTGAAGATGGGAAAATACCGCCATTTTAAGGGCGGCGAATACCAAGTGCTGGGGGTGGCTCTGCACAGCGAAACGCAGGAGCCGTATGTGGTTTACCGCGCGCTGTATGGCGAAGGCGGCCTTTGGATACGTCCGCTGTCCATGTTTTGCGAAACCATCACGCGCGACGGCAAAGCCCAGCCACGCTTTGCCTATGTGGGGCCGATGGAAACGGCATGAAAAAAACCCGGCGCCGCCGGGTTTTTTCTTGTTTACTCCACGCTTTTCAGCGATTCCACCATATCGACTTTGCGGAGCTTTCGGCTCATCACCACGCTGACAATGAGGGTAAATGCCAGGGTCAGCACAGCGGCCAAAAGATAGCTTACCGGCAAAATTTGGCGGCCAAAGCGGATCATCTCCACCTCTACGCTGTTCATGATGTATAGGTGCAGGTATTTGCCGAATACAAATCCCACCAGAATGCCCAAAAGGCTCAGCCAAAGGTTTTCCCTAAATACGTAGAGGTCCACCTCGCGCCGCGTAAAGCCCAGCACCTTGAGCGTTGCGATTTCGCGTACCCGCTCGCCGATGTTGATATTGGTCAGGTTATACAATACCACAAACGCCAATAGCCCTGCGGAGAGGATCAGCACGATGACCACCGTCATCATATTATCCACCGTATCCTGAAACGCCTGGATGGTGGCGGTGTTGCTGGCCACCTGGGTGATATTTTCCAGCTCTAAAATGCCGGCGCGCAGCGATTCCTCATACGCGTTGTCCGTGCTGTCCGTTTTCACATACAGCTGGTTATAGGCGGGTGGTTCGCCAAAGACCTGCTCATAATCGTCTTGGCAAAGATAGACATAATGGTTTAGGTAATGCTCCGCCACCGCGGCGATGGGGATCTGCCGCCAGCCGTCGTCGGTTTTGATCTCCAGCGTATCGCCCGGCGCCAGGCCCAGCGTTTCCGCCATTTTATCCGTGATGACAGCGCCGCCCGCCTTGAGGGAAAGCGGCTCTTTTGTCTCTACATCGCGCAGCTTGATCCATTGGCTCATCGCTTCGCTTTGCTGCGGCACGGTAATATAGGCGTCTACCTCTGTGCCGTCGCCGTTTTGGCCGCGCGTCTGTGTGCTTTTGACATACATCACGGCCGTATCCTGTACGCCCGGCTGCGCCTCAACGCCTGCCCGGCAGCTGTCTATCTCCGCCTGGGGCAGATTGTCTTTCACCGTAACGACGTCCTGATACTGGTACAGATCGTTAAATTGAAGCGTGGCGATGGTGGAAATGCTGTCCCTGACGCCAAAGCCGATAAGCAGCAGCGCCGTGCAGCCCGCAATGCCCAGCACCGTCATGCACAGCCGTTTTTTGTAGCGAAACAGGTTGCGCGCCGTTACCTTGCCGGAAAAGCTCATGCGTTTCCAAAGGAAATGCACGCGCTCTAGCAAAATGCGCTTGCCGATCTTGGGCGCTTTGGGGCGCATCAGATCGCTGGGCTTATGCGATAGGCTGCTCAGCGACGCCCACAGCGTAGCCAAAAACGTGGTGCCTACTGCCATGGCGATGCTCATGCTTGCCAGGTCGGCATACATCGGCGTATACAGCGTGGGCACATTGTAGATGGAGTTGTATGCGTCAAAGATAACCTTCGGGAAAAACTGCATACCGATGATTACGCCCAATAAGCTGCCCAGCAGGCTGGCGGACAGCGCATAGAACAAATACTTGGCCGCGATGGCTCCTTTGCCATAGCCCAGGGCCTTGCATACGCCCATGTTGTTGCGCTGCTCATCCACCATGCGCGTCATTGTCGTCAAACACACCAGCGCCGCGACCAGGAAGAAAAACGCTGGGAATACGTTGGCAATGGCCTGCATCCGCTCGGCAGCAAAGCCGTATTCCACAAAGCCGACGTTGGTATTGCGATCCAGCACATACCATTCACAGTCCGGCAGGTCGTCGATCTCCTGGCGCGCATCCAAAATTTCCTGCCAGGCGTCCTCCAGCTCCTGGTTTGTATTGGCCTTTTCCCTGTCCAGGGTGCGCTGCGCATCCTCCAGCTGCTTTTCGCCGGCAGAAAGCTGCGCTTGGCCCTCGGAAAGCTGCCTTTCCCCGTCCTCGATCTGCCTTTCTGCACTTTGAAGCGCCGCCATTCCCTGGCTTGCCTGGTCGATGGCGCCCTGAAGCGCTGCCAGCTTTGCCCGGGCCTCGGCATCCTGTTCCGGCGTTAAAAAGGGCTTGGACTGTTCATATTGCTCCTTGGCCTGTTCATACTGCGCTTGCTTTTCGGAAATCCATCCCTCCGCCTGGGACAATTCGGTATAGCTGGGATCCAGCTGGGCCACAAACGCCGCTACCCCCTCTTGCCATTCCCTACGGCTGTCCGAAAGGGTTTTCTGGGTATCCTCCAGCGTTTTTCGATTGGCCGATAGTTCCTTTTTGCCATCATCGATGGTTTTCTGCGCATTGGCAAATTCCCTCTCTGCGGTATCCTTGCCGTCTTGGTACGCCTGCTCCGCGTCGGCCAATTCTTCTTTGGCCTTTTGGATCACATCGGTCTCCCAATCCTTGGTGCGCTGTTCGCCCAGCGCTTCCAACGCCGTGGTAACGGACTCCACCGTCGTATCGTACACATCGTCATAGCTCATCATCGCCTTGGCGCCCGCCACGGTCAGCGTCACTTCGGTATACCGCTCCAAGCAAAAAGCGGTATCCGGCACCATCAGAAACCCGGAAACCGTACCGTTGCCGATGGTGGCGCTGTCCCGTGACGTGCCGTTGTAAAGGGGCGAATTGGCAATGCCCACCACCGTAAACGCATCGTCTTTGAGCGTATCGGAAATCTCATTTTCCGTGCCGCTGGAAACGCGGATGGTATCGCCGATGGAAACCCCGCTGGAAACAAGGCGCGCATCTGCCAGGCATTCGTTTTCCGCCTGCGGCAAGCGCCCCTCCAACAGCAATGGGCGGTTGATGTCGTTTTCCGTGCCCAGCTCTGGATCCGGTGTCATGGAATAGACTTTGGCCACCAGGTTTTTGTCACCAACAGAAGCCAGCACATCCACCGTGTATCCGGCCCTGATCCCCTCTACGCCCTGCACCTGGGCGATAAGATCCAGATCCTCTTGCTCAAAACCAACGGTAGAGAGCAAGCGCACATCCATCAAATTTTGTTCGTCGTAGTAGGTATCCGCCGCCAGGCGCATATCCGGGCTGGCCGCACGGATGCCGGAGAAAAACGCAGCCCCGATGCCACAGATTAAAAAGATGGAAAAAAACCGGCCCAGCGTCCGCCTGATCTCGCGGAATGTATCCTTTTGAATCGCTCTCATCGCTTCACCACTCGATCTGATCCACGCTCAGCGGCTGTTCATTTTTGCGCTGCTCGGTCACCTGCCCGTTTTTGATGCGAATCACGCGGTCGCCCATAGGGATGATGCTGCTGTTGTGCGTGATGATGATCACCGTCATCCCCGTTTCGCGGCAGGTTCTCTGCAAAAGCGCCAAAATCTGCCGGCCGGTGCTGGAATCCAGCGCGCCGGTTGGCTCGTCGCAAAGCAGCAGCTTGGGGTTTTTGGCCAGCGCCCGCGCAATGGCAACGCGCTGCTGCTCCCCGCCGGACATCTGGGCGGGAAAATGGTTCATCCTGTCCTGCAGGCCCACCTGCTCCAAGGTCTTGGCCGGGTCGAAATGGTCCTTGCAGATCTCTGTGGCCAGCTCTACGTTTTCCAGCGCCGTCAGGTTTTGCACCAGGTTATAGAATTGAAAGATAAACCCGATGTCGTTTCTGCGGTAGAGGGTCAGCTGCTTATCGTTTAGATGCTCGATGTGCTTTCCATCCACCACAATATCGCCGGATGTGGGCGAATCCATGCCGCCCAAAAGGTTGAGCACCGTGCTTTTCCCGGCCCCGGAAGGGCCGACAACGACGCAAAGCTCGCCCTTTTCCACTTCGAAATCCACCCCTACAAGGGCCTTGGTTTCCACTTCACCTGTCTTATACACTTTTTGAACATTCTTTAATTCCACAAATGCCATATTTGCATCCTCTCCTAGGCACATAGACGCCACCAAGCCTGCACGCGTTTTGTTGCCCAAGGGTTGTTTTTGTTTCCATTACTAGATTAGCTGTTTTGCCAATGGTTTGTCAAACCATTCTCGCATAAGAATGAGGCAAATCACCGCCCGCCTGCCGCCTTTCCTCTGTAAAAGGGCCCTTTGTTGCTAGATACCGAAAAAGAGGGTATAATAGGGATACTTTGTAAAACGAATGTATAAGTTAGGAGCGGCCGGATGAAAACCCGTTTTTTAGATTATAAAAAGGCGATTTTATCCGCCATCAGCGCAGTAAATCTGCTGGCTATGGTCGGCATTTTTGCGTTCACCTGGTATAATTTTTATCTTCTGCAGATCGGTGCGCCGTTTTATTATCGGTATGGCAACTGGCTGTTTTTTTTCATTTATGCCATTGTGCTGTACGCCATTACCAGCGTGCTCGGCGGGTACCGCATCGGCCGCCTTCGGTGTTCAGAGATCATCTATTCCAATTTCCTCTCTCTGGCGCTTGGCAATGTGTTTACCTATTTGATTATGACGCTGATCGCGCGCAAGCCGCTGCCGGCCGGCCCGTTTTTGCTGATGACGCTGGTAGAATATGCCGTGGCCGTGATCTGGGCGATTTTTTCCAGCTCGCTGTACCGATCCATCTACCCGCCGCGGCGCATGCTGCTGGTTTCCAACCAGGAAGCCTCCGCACATCTGATCGATAAGATGAATAAGCGGCCGGATAAATACGAGATCTGCGAGTGTGTGGACGTCAACGAGGACATCCATATCATCCGCGAAAAGATCGATGCGTACGACGCCATCGTCATCTGCGATGTGGGCGCGCAAATGCAAGAGCTGCTCATCGATTATTGTTTTCGGGTGGACAAGCGGTTTTACCTGGTGCCCACCATCGAGCATATCATCATCGCCAACGCCTCCAAAGTGCACCTGTTTGATACGCCGCTGCTTTTATGCCGCAACCAAGGGCTGCAGCCCGAGCAGCGGTTTGCCAAACGTGCATTGGACCTGTTCGTTTCCACACTGGGTATCTTGGTTATGAGCCCGTTCATGCTTATCATTGCCCTTTGCATCTATTTGTATGACCGCGGGCCAGTCCTTTTCAAACAGGATAGGCTGACCATCGGCGGCAAGGTATTCACGCTGTATAAATTCCGCAGCATGGTTGTGGATGCGGAAAAGGACGGCGTGGCCCGGCTGGCCAGCAAAAACGACAACCGCATTACCCCCGTAGGCAAGGTGATCCGCGCCATCCGGTTTGACGAGCTGCCGCAGCTGTTCAACATCTTTAAGGGCGATATGTCGCTGGTCGGCCCCCGCCCGGAGCGGCCGGAGATCGCCGAGGAATACGACGCCACGCTGCCAAAATTTTCCTACCGGCTAAAGGTGAAAGCAGGGTTGACCGGCTATGCGCAGGTCATGGGGAAATACAACACCACCCCGCAGGACAAGCTGCTGCTGGATCTGATGTACATTGAAAACTATTCGTTTCTGCTGGATATCCGCCTGCTGCTGATGACGGTCAAGATCTTTTTGATGCCGGACAGCACCGAGGGCGTAGAGGACAGCACCGACGAAACCGATGCGCCGGCGTCCTAAACGGTGTACAAGAAAAGCCTGTATCTTTTGATACAGGCTTTTTTTGTTGTGTGCGTTAGTCTTCCACGATGATATCGCGGATCAGCTTTTCCACTTCCTTGTCCCAGAACGCCCAGGAATGGCCCATGTTGCGCTCTTCGTGGAACTTCACCTGATAGCCCAGCGCCTTGGCGCGGTCCCGCATATCCACCGCAGAGGGAAACAGCGTATCCGCCGATCCGCAGGAGATATACAGCCTCGGCAGCGGCTTTTTCTGTTTGGCAGCCTGCTCCAGCAGGAAGTGCAGGTCGTTTTTGCTGCCCTTCATCGTGCCATGCGGCCCAAAGATGAATTCCTTGGTTTCCAAGACCACCTCGGTATCGCTCTTTTTGCCGCGCAGGTTTTGCCCTTCATGGGCAATCTGCTCTTTATCATCCTGCATAAGGGCTACGATATCCAGCGCTCCAGAGAAGCTGGCCGCAAAGCCAAACTTTTCAGGATACGTAAGGGCGATCTTCATTGCGCCATAGCCGCCCATCGAAAGCCCGGCCACATAGGTATTTTCCCGCTTGGGCGAAACGCGCAGATAGGTTTCGATGATGCGGGGCAGCTCCTCCGCCACATATTTTAAGTACGGCCAGCCGATGGCCTGGTCTGTGTAGAAATTGTTATGCATTTCCGGCATCACGACCACCATCTTCTTTTCCGATTCGTACAGATAGCGTTCAATGCTGGTATAGCTGGTCCAGGTATGCGCCGCGCCCTTTAGGCCGTGCAATAGGTACAAAACGGGAATTTCTTCGGTATCCGCCCCGCCTGCCAGCGCGCCGTAGATGTTGGCGTCAGGCACGAGCAGATGCACGGTCTGATGAAAATCCAGCACTTGAGAATGAAAATTGAATGTAATGTGCGCCATGCTTTTACGCCCTCCTTAGCTCTTTGCGGACCGGCAGCCAATCGATCAGCTTTTTGCCTTCGCTGTCCCAAAAATCCCACTCGTGGGCCATGCCCTCCTGCTCAAACTCGGTAAAGTCCACCTTTTTGTCTTTGAGGAATTTGCAGAAATCCTTATGTACGCCGTACAAGCTGTCATCCGTACCGCAGGAAACATACATTTTCGGAAGCTGTTTGCCGCTTTTTACCGCGCTGTCTACCACATGGTAAAGATCAAACTCCGTGCCTTCCAGGTCCTTGGGATTCTCCGTGCCAAAGACGGCCTTCATCTCCATCGGGGTAACGGCGTCCGCCTCTTGCCCTACGGACATATGCGCCACATCCAGCCCGCCAGAGAACGACGCCACCGCCGCATAGCGATCCGGGTTTTTCATTGCGATCTGCAGCGCGCCATAGCCGCCCATCGAAAGGCCAGCGATAAAGCGATCCTCCCGTTTTCCGGAAGCGCGGAATACCGTCTCGATAAAGTTTGGCAGCTCCACGGTCATATACGTGAAATACGCCCAGCCATTGACCATATCGGTATACCAGAAATTCTGCATGCCCGGACAAACGCAGATCATGTTTAGATCGCTGTGGTGCAGATAAGCTTCCATGTTGCTTCGCCGAAGCCACGCCGTGTGGTTGTCGGTATGTCCATGCAGCAAATACAGGACAGGCAGGTTTTCCGTAAACGGCTTTCCTAGCTGAGCCAGCTTTAGGTCCTTTGGCTCCGGCAGGAAAACGGTGACGGTTTGGTCAGAGTTCAATGCTTCAGAACGAAACGTCAGTTCCATCAACGCCATAAAGAATTCCTCCTTATTCCTTATAAGAGCGGACAAAGCATCCGCTTTCATGACAATGAAAACAATACATGAGAAAAAATGAATCCAACACAATGCTTATTTATTTATTATATCTTGCCATCCGGGGAATGTCTAACGAAAATGGCGGCTCTTCCTTGTTTATTTTTTCACCAAATCTCCGGGCGCACATTTGCGCGCTTTTCCCGCGATTCTCCCTTTGTTTCCCCTGCCCAATAGTGTATAATAAGCTGAATCTCATAGATAGTATTGAAGAAAGGCGGTATGACACATGGCATTTGTGACAACCAAAGAAATGTTCAAAAAAGCATACGAAGGCGGCTACGCCGTAGGCGCGTTCAACGTCAACAATATGGAGATCATTCAGGGCATCACCGAAGCGGCCATTGAAAACCGCGCGCCGTTGGTGTTGCAGGTTTCCAAGGGTGCCCGTGCTTATGCCAAGCACGTGTATCTGATGAAATTGATCGAGGCGGCCATCCAAGACGCCGAGCAGTCTGCCGGGTTTGATCTGCCGGTGTGCGTGCATCTGGACCATGGCGACAGCTTTGAACTATGCAAAAGCTGCATCGACGGCGGCTTTACCTCCGTGATGATCGACGGCTCTTCCAAATCCTTTGAGGATAACATCGCGCTGACCAAGCAGGTCGTGGAATACGCACACGATCACGGCGTGGTCGTAGAGGGCGAATTGGGCACGCTGGCCGGCGTGGAAGACGAGGTCTGCGTTTCCGCAGAGGAATCCTCCTACACCCGTCCGGAAGAGGTGGAGGAATTCGTATCCCGTACCGGGGTGGATTCGCTGGCCATCGCCATCGGCACCAGCCACGGCGCGTATAAATTCACCGCCGAACAGTGCACCCGCAACGAAGAAGGCATCCTGATGCCGCCGCCGCTGCGCTTTGATATTTTGGACGAAATCTCTAAGCGCCTGCCGGAATTCCCCATCGTGCTGCACGGCGCTTCCTCTGTGCCGCAGGAATTTGTTAAGATCATCAACCAATACGGCGGCAAAATGCCGGATGCTGTGGGCATTCCGGAAGACCAGCTGCGCATCGCCGCCCAGAAAGCGGTTTGCAAGATCAACATCGACTCCGATCTGCGCCTGGCCATGACGGCCAGCCTGCGCCAGTATTTTGTGGAGCATCCGGATCATTTTGACCCGCGCCAGTACCTCTCGCCGGCCCGCACCGCCATCAAGGAAATGGTTTCCCATAAGATGGTGCATGTGCTGGGCTGCAACGGCAAAGCCTGAGCAAAGTACGATAGAGAAAAAGAGGAAGCGAATCGCTTCCTCTTTTTTCATGGTCTCACTTTTCCAGCTTTTTTCTGAGATAGAGCATTGCGTCCCTTGGCGTTCCTTTCAAAAACTCGGATTTAGGCAATACGATACAAAGCGTTTTGCTGTACAAAATCAATAGGTGTTTCGACTCGTATACCGCGGTGTACATCTCGTAGGGATATTGTTCTATGGTCAGCGAATTGCCGTTTTTGTCGTATCCAGCCATGGTCACTTCTGTTTCCCCCAAAAAACAGAACTTCTCCGCCGCATTTGTTTTCCGCTTCTCTAAATCGCGGTAATTGTTTTTCAATCTCACCCATATTATCACATTGACAATTACTATTGCTGCAAAAGTGAAAACATAAGACATATCCAATTCCGTTATGGCAAACAACGAGAGCATCACTGTAAAACACACACTAATGAAAAACTGTTTGGATCTGGTTAGAATTGTTCTGATGTACTCCCAATATATCTCTTGATTCATTTGCAGCTGGCAAACAAAGTGTGCCCTTTCTTCCAGTACCTGTCGGTTTTTCTCTTCCATTTGTTTTCTCTCTATCCACATTTATCATGTCATCGCCGTTCCAACTTTTTTATAAAGCTGCTTGGCAAACAAAAGCAGGATTTTCCGCTGTACTTATGCTCTTCTCTCCACTAGCTTACATGCACTTAGTGGTGTTGGCGGTGCAGCATCGCAGCGCCTACCAGCCCCGCATCGTTGCCGAGCTGCGCTAAGACCAGCTTGGTCGTCTCCTGGCCGGGCCGGGCATAGCTCTGCCCTGCCATTTCTGCCCGCAGCGGGCGCATCAGCGCTTCCCCTGCGCCGGAAACGCCGCCGCCCAAGCAAAGGACGTCTGGGTCCAGCGAATTGACGACGTTGCTCAGCCCTACCGCCAAGGCTTTTACATAGAAATCCAGCACGGCGCGCGCTGCTTCATCCCCCATGGCCACGGCCTGGAACACCGTCTTGCCGGATACCTGCGACAGCTGCGGCGCCGCCTGCCACAGCTTGGATTCCGGGTGCGCCTGCATGGCGCGCTGCGTCTGGCGGATCAAAGCGGGCGCAGCGGAATACGCTTCCCAGCATCCGCGCCGCCCGCAGTTGCACGGCTCGCCATCCATACAGATGACGGTATGCCCCAGCTCTCCGCCCGCCCAGTGTGCGCCGGCGTACAATCTTCCATCCAGCACCAGGCCGGTGCCCACCCCGGTGCCAAGCGTCACCGCCACCATGGAACGGCTGCCCTGCCCGGCGCCGGCATAGTATTCACCCAACGCCGCTGCGTCTGCATCGTTTGCCAGGTAAACCGGGCAATGCACCCTTTTCTCTATCATGCTGCCCAGCGGCGTATTTTCAAAATTCAGATTGTTGGCAAAGCCCACCACGCCGGTGTGCGGGTTCACCGAGCCCGGCGTGCCAATCCCAACGCATTCAACCGGCGCCGGCGACTGCGCCCTCATCTCCTCAATACAAAGCGCAATGTCCGCCGCGATCTCCTCCGCGCTGCGCGGCATTGCCGTCGGCCGGTGCGCACGGGCCAAAAGCCGCCCCGTTTCATCCGCCAGCGCCGCTACGATGTTGGTGCCCCCTAAGTCTACCCCGATGGTATATGGCATCGCTGCTCCCCCTTTTTCCCTTACATTTTATATTCTTAGTATATCATCTTTTTCCCCTTCCCGTCTCTTGCTTGACATTCTCCCTTCCCATCGGGTATGCTCAGTGTCGACAATGTAACGCATGGCTCGTTATGCATAGGAGGTAGTACCATGTCTGAAAAATGTGAAATCGGCCTGATTGGCCTGGCCGTGATGGGCCAAAACCTGGTGCGCAACATGGCGCGCAACGGGTTTAAAGTTGCTGTATATAACCGGACCTCTGCCAAAACCAAAGCATTTGTGGAGTCTGTGCCCGAAAAAGGCATCACCCCCGGCTATACGCTGGAAGAATTCGTCGGCCTTTTGGAAAAGCCGCGCCGCATCATGCTGATGGTACAAGCCGGCAAGGCTGTGGATGCCGTGATCGACGAGCTGCTGCCTCTGCTTTCCCCCGGCGACCTCATCATTGACGGAGGCAATTCCTTTTTCAAAGATACCATCCGCCGCACCAAAAAGGTGGAGGCAGCCGGGCTTATGTATATGGGCGCCGGCGTATCCGGCGGCGAGGAGGGTGCGCTCAACGGCCCCAGCATCATGCCGGGCGGCACGCAGGAAGCCTGGAAGGCCATCGGCCCCATCTTCCGTACCATCTGCGCCAAATCCGACGGCGAGCCGTGCTGCGATTATGTAGGGGCGGACGGCGCCGGCCATTATGTAAAGATGACGCACAACGGCATTGAATACGGCGATATGCAGCTGATCTGCGAAGCATACTTTTTGATGCGCGAGCTGCTCGGCATGTCTGCGCCTGAAATGGCCGAGGTCTTCAAAAAATGGAACCAGGGCGTACTGGACAGCTATCTGATCGAGATTACGGCGGATATTCTGAGCCAGACCGATGAAAAGACCGGCAAGCCCATGGTGGACGTTATCCTGGACAGCGCCGGGCAGAAGGGCACCGGCAAATGGACCAGCCAGGAGTCCTTGGAGCTTGGCGTAGCGGCGCCCACGGTGGCGGAGGCCGTCTTTGCACGCTGCATGTCCGCTGCCAAGCAGCGCCGGGTAGAGGCCAGCCAAGTGCTGCCCGCCGATGTGCAGCCCTTTACCGGCGACAAGCAGGCCCTGATCGACGACATCGAGCAGGCCCTGTACGCCTCTAAGATCTGTTCGTATGCCCAAGGCTTTGATATTCTGCACCAAGCGGCCGAGGAATACAACTGGGACCTGCATTACGGCGACATCGCGCTGATGTGGCGCGGGGGCTGCATCATCCGCGCCCGCTTCCTGGGCGAAATCAAGCGCGCCTATGACGCCAATCCCGCGCTTTCCAACCTGCTGCTGGACCCCTACTTCACCGGGGTCATCGAAAAGGGCCAGGCGTCCTGGCGGCGCGTGGTCGCAGCCGCGGCGCTCAGCGGCATTGCCGTGCCCTGCTTCTCCTCTGCGCTGGCATATTACGATAGCTTCCGTACGGCCAACCTGCCAGCCAACCTGCTGCAAGCGCAACGCGATTATTTTGGCGCGCATACGTTCCAGCGTGTGGATGAGGAAGGCGTTTTCCATCATCACTGGTTCTAAGGTTTCCAAAGCCGCTGCGCTGCAGCGGCTTTTTCAATGGATTGAAGGAGGTTTCCCATGCAAATTGAAAACGCACGCCCGGAGGACGCGGCTGAGCTGGTACCGCTGATGGATCAGCTGGTGGATACGCCGGCAGAGTTATCGCTCGTTGAGCAGACGTTGGTCCGCATCCTGGCGGATCCGGCGTATCATCTGCTGGTTGCCCGCGAACAAGGACATATCCTGGGCACGATGATGGGCATTTTGTGCTATGATCTCACCGGCCGCTGCGAGCCGTTTATGGTGGTGGAAAACGTTGTCACCGCCGCCTCCGCCCGCGGCAAAGGCGTAGCGCGCGCCTTGATGGCCGAGCTGGAGCGCATCGCCCGGGCGCATCACTGCACCTGTATGATGCTCTGCTCCGGCCAGGAGCGCATAGGCGCGCACGAGGCGTACCGCAGGATGGGCTTTTCCGATACCATTACCAAAGGCTTTAAGAAAATGCTGTAAGATGCTTTGGCGCGCTGTTTTTTTCTCTTGACTCTCACACAATGGCAGGCTGTATTCTCATCCTGAGCTCAAAATACCCCCTAGGAGGACGATAAACCCCATGCTGAAAATCGGCGACTTTTCCAGGCTATCCAGGATGAGTGTGCGCATGCTGCGCCATTATGACGAGCTGGGCCTATTGACGCCCCTGCATACCGACCCTGCCAGCGGCTACCGCTATTACAGCCCCGCCCAGCTGTCGCGCGCCAACCGCATCCGCGCTTTCCGCGATATGGGCTTTGGCCTGCAAAGCATCGGCCTGCTCTTGCAGCAGGGCGACGACAAGGACGCGATCCGGGCCCAGCTCTACGCCCAGCGCGCTGCGCTCCAAACCCAGCTGGAGACGACAAGCCGGCAGCTGCGCTTGTTGGAAGGCGCCCTTTCTCAGCTCCGAAAGGATGATTTTTCTATGCAGTACAACGTGACCCTCAAACAATTGCCCGCTATGCCGGTGGCCAGCGTGCGCGGACAGCTTCCCAGCTATGCTGAGGAGGGGCGGCTCTGGCATCTTCTGATGGAGGAAACCGCTGCCCATCTTTCCCCTGCCCAGCCCTGCTATTCCCTTGCCATTTTCCATGACAGGGAATTTAAGGAATCGCAGGTGGATGTGGAAATCCAGATGACGGTCAAACAGCTATCCCCCGATACCGAGCATATCAAATTCAAAATGACAGCGCCGGTACAGTTTGCCTCCGCCATTTTCCAGGGCGGCTATGAAAAGATCGGCGAGGTTAACCAGGCCGTGGCGCATTGGGTAGAGGAAAACGGCTATGCCTTTGCCGGCAGTATGTTCAACATCTACCACGTCGGCCCGCACCAAGCCAAAGACCCGGCAGACTATGTGACGGAGGTCTGCTATCCCGTACAAAAATAACCTGCTGCGGGCGTATGGCATAGGCCATACGCCCGTTTGTTTTGAAAAAAGCCTGCGTTTACACCGCTTTTCTTTGCCATATACATTGACTTTGCCGGGGCCCCTGGCGTATAATCAATGCTTGAAGTCCGTGCCCTGTGCACGGTCTTTTCACGATATTTGAGATACGCAGGGCCCTGCCCTGTTTAGATTTGAAGGGATTTACTATGATTAGAAACGATTTGCGCAACATTGCCATCATCGCCCACGTTGACCACGGCAAGACCACCCTGGTGGATGAATTGCTAAAACAGGGCGGCATTTACCGCGACAACCAGGTCGTCGAGGAGCGCGTGATGGACAGCAACGATCTGGAACGGGAGCGCGGCATCACGATTTTGGCAAAGAATACCTCGGTGCATTACGGCCATACCAAGATCAACATCGTGGATACGCCGGGGCACGCCGATTTTTCCGGCGAGGTGGAGCGCATCCTCAAAATGGTCAACGGCGTATTGCTGCTGGTGGATGCGGCCGAAGGGCCGATGCCGCAGACACGCTTTGTGCTGCAAAAGGCGCTGGAGCTCAACCATCCCATCATCATCGTCATCAACAAGATCGACCGCGCGGATGCCCGCATCGATGAGGTTGTGGATGAGGTATTGGAACTGTTGATGGATCTAAACGCCAGCGACGAGCAGCTGGACAGCCCCATTCTCTACTGTTCCGGCCGGGCAGGCGCCGCTTCGGACAGGCCGGACGATGTGGAAGGGAAAAATCTGGAGGTGCTGTTCCGCACCATTTTGCAGCATATCCCCGCGCCGGAGGGAGACGAGGCCGGCCCGCTGCAAATGCTTGTTTCCTCCATCGACTATAACGACTATGTGGGCAGAATCGCCGTCGGCCGCATCGAACGCGGCTCTATCCAGGCCAACAGTGAAGTAATGGTGTGCGATTACCATGAAAAGCATAAGCCGTACCGCTCCAAGATCGTCAACCTCTACCAGATAGACGGGCTAAAGCGCGTGCCCGCCGAAAGCGCAACGGTAGGCGATATCGTCTGCCTCTCCGGCATTACGGACATCACCATCGGCGATACCGTAACCGCCGTAGACGCGCCGGAAGCGCTGAGCTTTGTCAAGATAGAGGAGCCCACCGTAGAGATGACCTTTGCCGTCAACGACAGCCCGTTTGCCGGCAAAGAGGGAAAATATGTGACCTCCCGCCAGATACGGGACCGCCTGTTCCGCGAATTGCTCAAGGACGTATCCCTGCGCGTGGAGGACGGCGATACCACCGATACCTTCCGCGTGGCAGGCCGCGGCGAAATGCACCTTTCCATCCTCATAGAAACCATGCGCCGCGAAGGGTATGAATTTTCCGTCAGCACGCCCAAGGTGCTGTATAAGCAGATCGACGGCAAAACCTATGAGCCGGTAGAGCGCTTGCTCATCGATGTGCCGGAAGAATCCGTCGGCACCATCATGCAGAAGATGAGCGCCCGCAAGGGGGAAATGATGCAGATGCATCAGCAGGGCAGCCGGATGCGCCTGGAATACCTCATCCCCACCCGCGGCCTTTTGGGATACCGCAACGAGTTTTTGACGGATACCCGCGGCGAAGGCGTGCTCAATGCCGTATTTGATAGCTACCAGCCCTTTAAGGGGGAGGTCACCCGCCGCTTTACCGGCTCGCTTGTGGCCTTTGAGGCGGGGGATGCTGTGGCCTATGGCCTATACAATGCCCAGCAGCGCGGCGCGCTGTTTATCGAGCCGGGCACGGCGGTGTATGAGGGCATGGTCGTGGGCCAGAGTCCCAAGATGGAGGATATCATCGTAAACGTCTGCAAGCGCAAACAGCTGACCAATATGCGCGCTTCCGGCAGCGACGATGCGCTGCGCCTGACCCCAGCCAAGCAGATGAGCCTGGAGGCCTGTTTGGAATTCTTGGCCGATGATGAGCTTTTGGAGGTTACGCCCAAAAGCCTGCGCATCCGCAAACGCATTTTGGATAAGGCGGCGCGCCTGCGTGCCCAAAGCAAAAACAAATAACGCTCTATAAAAGAGCGCGGCGCTTGGCCGTGCTCTTTTTGCATCGAAAAAGCCATCCGGGGCCCGGATGGCTTTTGTCTGCCTGTGTCTTACCTGTCATCTATGTACCGCGCACAGAGGCGGGCGGCTGTTAAATCCGCAGCCGGCGCTTGGCCGGCGCTGCGTTGCCGCTGGGTTGGTCTTTGCCAACGTATGGGCGTTTATAGCCCTGCGCTGAAAGCGGGGCTTTCCCCTTCCCCCAGCGCTTCTATTTTATTCTCTGCCCTGTCTTGGCAGAAATCTGTTTTCAATCTTTTTCTTTGGGGGGAACTATGTTTGGTACTCTCCGTTTGGCTAACCCATCGTACGCCTCCTTTCCTTTCCACAGCTTCATCATACCGGTAAATTATGGTATGCGGTTGGCCAAAATCCAAAACATTTTGCCCCAATGCGAAAAAAAGGCAGGGAGAAATGATCCCCTTGCCCTTTTTTATGCTGATTTGTCCCCATACACCGGCCTTTAGCCCTTGGCCGCAAAGCGACATATTTTTGCCGTATTACGCTTGGAGCATGCACTCTCCCAATGTCAATTCCAGCTTTTCCAGCAAGACATGCTCTAGGTCAATGATGGCCTCTAGCGTTTGGCGCACGGATTGGCCCACGGCTACCCCATCGCTTGCGCAGGCAGCGTGGGCGCCTCGCATCAGCCGCTGTGCTTCTGCGGCCAAAAGGTTGGCAATGCCCATTTCCTCCCTGGCGATGGATTCGAGCAGCTGTGCCCTTGCGGATTGTAGGCTGCACGGCTGTTTTGCCTGGCAGCGGCATGCGGGCCGCTGCGGACGCATCATGCCCGCCTGGGATGCCTCTTGCGCGGCATAGCGTTGGGCCGTTTGGCCATCGCCCTGTCCCGTCATCTGGCATGTATGCGGATGCGGCTGCCGGCTGTATGTCGGGCAGCATCTGCGAAATATCATCTTTTGTTCCTCCTTACCTTGTGTTTGCTATATACTACGCAAAATTCAGCGCTTTGGTGTCTGGCGTCCCTCTGGCAAATGCCCTATAATAGAAGTAACTTTCATGTAACCATAAGGAGGGAATTCAGCATCATGTCTGAGCGATATGCATGCGCGCAGCAGCAATACCAAACCATTGGGGTGGATACGGAGCAGGCCCTGGAAAAGTTATCCCAGCTGCCGGTTTCCATCCATTGCTGGCAGGGAGACGATTTAACCGGCTTTGAAAACCGCGGGGGCACCTCCGGCGGCATATTGGCCACCGGCAATTTCCCCGGCAGGGCATCCACGCCGGAAGAGCTGATGCAGGACCTGGACACCGCCTTTTCCCTAATCCCTGGGAAAAAACGCCTGAACCTGCATGCCGTTTATGCCATAACAGGCGGCAAAAAGGTAGACCGAGACGCGCTTTTGCCGGAGCACTTTCAAGCCTGGGTGGACTATGCCAAGGCACGCGGGCTGGGCTTGGATATGAACCCCACCTATTTTTCCCATGAAAAGGTCAAAGACGGGCTGACGCTCTCCAGCCCTGATCCCGAAGTACGGCGGTTTTGGATCGACCATACCAAGGCCTGCCGGAAAATCGCAGAGTATTTCGGCAGGGAGCTGGGCACGCCGTCGCTGGTAGACGTCTGGATCCCGGACGGGCTCAAGGATGTGCCGGCGGACAGGCTGGGCCCCCGCAGACGCTTAAAGGAATCGCTGGATGAAATTTATGCCCAGAAAGTAGACCCGCATTGCGTTATTGACTGCATGGAGGCCAAGCTGTTTGGCATCGGGGTGGAATCCTATACCGTAGGCTCGCATGAATTTTATATGAACTATGCTGCCAAAAACGATTTGGTATACCTCATCGACAACGGGCATTTTCATCCTACCGAGTCGTGTGCGGATAAATTATCCTCCCTGCTGCTGTTCAGCGATAAGGTAGCGCTGCACTTGACGCGCGGCGTGCGGTGGGACAGTGACCATGTCATCGCGCTGGATGATTCTTTGAAGGAAATGTGCCGTGAGATCGTGGCTTGCGATGCGCTGGACCGCGTCATCATCGGCTCGGATTATTTTGACGCTTCCATCAACCGCGTGGCGGCCTGGGTCATCGGGGCGCGCAACATCCAAAAGGCCCTTTTGTATGCGCTGCTCATCCCGCATACCTCGCTGGCTGCTTTGCAGGATGAAGGCCGCTTTACCGAGCTTTTGGCCATGCAGGAAGAGATCAAGACCTTCCCGTTTACCGACGTATGGGCGGAATACTGCCGCCGGATGAAAGTGCCTGCCGGCCCGGACTGGATGAAAACCATCCATAGCTATACCAAAGAAGTGCTGAGCCAACGATAAGGCATGCAAAAAGCGCCTGAAAACCAGGCGCTTTTTTATTCTCTAAAATCATGCGTTTCCACGGGCTCCGGCCTCTCTTCACTTTCAAACGGGTCGTACCCGCCGCTGCCGTAATATTCGTAGATCAAGGTCTGTTTGCCCATGATAAACGCATTTTGATACGCATGATACTCGACATTAACATCCAAAAAGCTGTTGACCACCGCCAGCATTTTCTGCCCGTCGCGCTGCACCACATGCTCCGGTTCATGCGAAAATGCAAGGCCGAGCAGCCCGAATTGCAGCATACCCCAAGAGAGGGACGCGCCCACACACAGCACCAGCGTGCTGCCAATCCAATGGATCGTTTCATACCCATAGCCCGCTTCTTTGTTCTCGCTGGATTTGGTGATAAGGATGCTCGCGCCGGTAAGCACCGCTGCGATGAGCAGGGGCGGAATCACCAAAAAGCCAGCCGTTGTAAGCCAAGGCCGCCAGGTATAGCCCCACAGCCCCAGCAGGGCATCGGTCAGCACCCAAAGCAGGCCCAACCCTATGGCCCCGCCGCCGCAAATTGCCAGCAGGATCCATCTTGCTTTCATGCAACGCTCCTCTCCTAAACTGTTTGGTTATCTTGCAAACTCTGTAGTTTTCGTCAGCATAGGGTCGTTCTTTGATGAAATAGAATCCAGAGCCTTGGAGGAAAAGCCTTCATGAAGCAATACGTTTTCGCTCATGATAAACGCATTTTTATATGCATGATAAACCACGTCGACATCCAAAAAACTTCTGTCTACCCTTACCATCTTCTGTCCGTTCCGCTCCACAACAGATTCTGGAGTATAAGAAATGCCAAACACAATCATGCCAACCCATCCGATGCCCAAACAAAGAAACCCCGTTATAAGTAACAAAACGAAAGTTTGTATCGTCTTTACACCTGTAGAAATTCCTTCCGCTTTATAAACGGTTTTTACGATAACATTGCACGATACAACAATCGCCGCGAGAAACAGCACAGTCGGCACCACAATAGCCGCCGACAGCACCCAGGGCCGAAACGCGCAGCCAAACCATCCCAAGCATTTATCGAATAGCGGAATGATAAAGAAAATGATCCCTGCCGCTGCGGCCAGCATCGCTGCTGTTTTCCCTGTCTTGCTCATTTTCCATGCTCCTTGAACGAAGGGGACAAAATAAGGGAGGCGGACAACGCGCTCCCCTATTGTATGATGGCTGTATGATCTTTTATTTCAATTTTCGGCTGCCGGGCTTTACCAGCTCCAAGCCCTGCTCACACAGCGGGCACTGGGACGGCTCATAGGATTGGATCTCCGTTTCGTATGCGGCCTCAAACGGCACGCCGAAATCGATCTTGCCGCCGCTGCGGTCTACCACGACGCAGACGCCGACCACCTCTGCCTTGGCCTCGGCTACGATATCCATAACCTCGCGCACGCTGCCGCCGGTGGTCACGACGTCCTCCACCACCAGCACCTTGGCGCCTTCCGGGATAGAGAAGCCGCGGCGCAGCGTCATCGCGCCGTTTTCACGCTCTGCAAAAATGTTGGGTACTTTGAATTGGCGCGCCATTTCATAGCTCATGATGATGCCGCCCACCGCAGGCCCCACCACCATGTCTATCTTCTGCCCGGCAAAGCGGTCTGCCAGATCTTTGCAGATCATCTCGCTGTATTCCGGATATTGGAACAGCTTGGCACACTGCATATACCGATTGCTGTGGCGGCCGCTGGTCAAAAGAAAATGCCCTTCCAGCATCAAACCCGTTTGTTTGAAAATGCGTTCCATTTCTGCTCTATCCATCTTCTCTGCCTCCTAAACTCTCAGTTGCCCTATGATCTCTTGCACGGAGGACAGGCCCTCCTCCGCCAAAATCTGTTCCATCTCCTCGGCAATGCGCACGCAGGCATATGGATCGTACAGATTCGCCATGCCCACCTGCACGGCGCTGGCGCCGCACAGCATGAATTCCAGCGCATCCAGGCCGCTGTCTATGCCGCCCATGCCGATGACCGGCACGTTGACCGCCTGCGCTACCTGATAGACCATCCGCAGCGCCACCGGCTTTACCGCCGGGCCGGACAGGCCGCCCGTTACATTGGCCAAAATGGGCCGCCGGGCACGGAAATCCACCGCCATGCCCGTAAGGGTGTTGATCAGCGAAATGGCGTCCGCCCCTGCCTTTTCCGCAGCCAGGGCGGTTGCCGTGATGTCCGCGGTATTGGGCGTCAGCTTGACCACCAGCGGCTGTGTACAGTGCGCCTTGGCCGCGCTTACCACCTCGTATACCTTATCCGGATACACGCCAAAGGCCACGCCGCCTTCCTTCACATTGGGACAGGAGATGTTTAATTCTACCATATCCACCGGCTGGTTGGCCAATTTTTCTGTCATATAGGCATAGTCTTCCACGCTGCTGCCCGCCACATTCGCCAAAATGCGGCAGTTTAGCTTGGCCAGACGGGGCAGCTCCACCTCCAAAAACGCATCGATGCCCGGATTTTGCAGGCCCACGCTATTGAGCATGCCGCTGGGCGTTTCCGCAATGCGGGGGGCGGGGTTGCCCAGCCTCGGTTTGGGCGTTAGGCCCTTGATGCTGATGCCGCCCAGGGCGTTTAGGTCCACATACTCCGCCATTTCCTGCCCAAAGCCAAAGCAGCCGGAAGCCGCAATGACGGGATTTTGAAACGGTACCCCGCAGACCGATACCGACAGATCCGGCTTATTCATCCAGCATCACCTCCCGCAGCAAAAATACCGGGCCATCCTTACAGACCCGTTTATACGTAAAGCTGCCGTCCTGGCGTCTGATTTTGCAGTTGCACACCAAGCAGGCGCCAATGCCACAGCCCATGCGCTCCTCCAACGAAACAAAGCAGGGGATGGGATACGGCTCCACCGTTTTTTTCAACGCCTTCATCATAGCAGACGGGCCGCACGCATAGATGGCATCATATTGGTTTTCTTGGAGCAAAGTTTCTACCTTTTGCGTCACAAAGCCCTTTTCCCCGATGCTGCCATCCTCTGTCAATACGTTGAAATCATGCGATAGATGCTGAAAATACCAAAGCCGGTAGCTGACCTTCTGGCTCCGAAAGCCAAGCACGGTGTCAAATTCGATATCGCGGTTGTGCAGCAGCAGATTTTCCAGCGGCGCCGCGCCCATGCCGCCGCCCACCACCAAGGCGCGGTGGACGCTCTTGGTAGGGAATTCATTGCCCAGAGGCCCCAGCACATCCAAAAAATCGCCGGCGCCTACATGCGACAGCAGCCTGGTGCCCTTCCCCTTGATCTGGTAGATGAGGGTCAGCGTGCTCTCCTCGCTGCGCGCGATGCTGATGGGACGCCGAAGCAGCGTAGCATCGCCGCCGGGTATTTTTACATGGACAAACTGGCCCGGCTCTGCGATATCCGCAATCGGCGTAAACAGCGTCAATTCATAAATGCCGTGGGCGATCTGCTCGTGGCTGACCACCCTGGCCATAGGCTGTTTCATTGGTCTCCTCCCTGTATTTCATGTAAGCCCACCGGGGTTACGTCCTTTTCCGTAAGCCCCAGCTTTAGCCCGGCCACCAGCGCTGCGGCGGTGTCCAGGCTTGTCAGGCATGTAATTTTATACTCCGTGGCCGCGCGGCGCAGGCGGAATCCGTCGCGCTCGCTGTGGCGGCCTTTGGTCGGCGTATTCAAAATCAGGCAGACCTCGCCGGCGTGGATCAGGTCCATCATATTGGGCGAAGGCTCCTTGATGCGCCGCACCATATTGGCCGGCACAAAGCTCTTATTCAACAGCTGTGTTGTGCCTGCCGTAGCGTAAAGCTTATATCCCAGGGCTGCCAAGTCCTCTGCAATGGGCAGCACATCCTGCTTATCGTTGTCCGCGATGGACAGCAGCACCGCCCCCTTCTGCGGGATGGTCATCCCCGCGCCCATCAAGCCCTTTAACACGGCGCGGGTATAGTCCTTGTCCACGCCCAGCACCTCGCCGGTGGATTTCATCTCCGGCCCCAGGCTGACCTCCAGCTGCGGCAGCTTTTCAAACGAAAATACAGGCACCTTGACGGCATACGACCCGCCCCACGGCGCCAGCCCAGTTTGATAGCCCTGGCTTTGCAGCGAACGGCCCAGCACCGCATTGGTGGCCAGCTGGATCAGCGGCACGCCCGTGACCTTGCTGATATACGGCACGGTGCGCGAGGAACGCGGGTTTACCTCGATGAGGTACAGCTCGTTGGCATAGACAATGTATTGGATATTGATCATGCCGACTACATGCAGCTCATGCGCCAGCTTGATGGTGGTATCGATCATCTTTTGCTGAAGCCGGGGGCTCAGCGATACGGCCGGGTACACCGAAATGGAGTCGCCGGAATGGATGCCGGCCCGCTCAATATGCTCCATGATGCCGGGAATCAGCACATCCTTGCCGTCGCAGATGGCATCCACCTCAAATTCCTTGCCATAGAGATATTTATCCACCAAAATGGGATGCTCCTGCTCGTTGATCTGGATGATGGCCATATACTCGCGGATGTCCGCATCGTTCCAGGCAATCTCCATGCCCTGTCCACCCAGCACATACGAGGGGCGCACCAGCACGGGGTAGCCCAGCTGGTTGGCAGCCTTGAGCGCTTCTTCCGTGGTAAACACCGTATGGCCCGCCGGGCGCGCCATGTGCAGGCGCTCCAACAGCGCATCAAACTCTTCCCTGTCCTCGGCAGCGTCAATGTCCTTGAGCTGCGTGCCCAGGATGGGCACGCCGGCTGCCTCCACATCCTTGGCCAGCTTGATGGCGGTCTGCCCGCCGAACTGCACCACCACGCCCACAGGCTGCTCCACATCCAGCACGTTGAGCATTTCCTCGGTGGTCAGCGGCTCAAAGTATAAGCGGTCGGAGGTATCAAAATCGGTGGATACCGTTTCCGGGTTGTTGTTGATGATAACGGTATCATACCCTGCTTTTTTCAGCGCCCAGATGCAGTGCACCGAGCAATAGTCAAACTCCACGCCCTGGCCGATGCGGATAGGGCCGCTGCCCAGCACCACTACGGTTTTTTGTTCGCTTTTATGCGCTTCGTTCTCTTCGTCGTAAGTGGAATAGTAATACGGGCTGACGGCGTCAAACTCCGCTCCGCAGGTATCCACCATCTTATAGGTGGGCAAAACGCCCCACTGCTTGCGCAGCGCGCGGATCTCCGGCTCTGTCTTGCCTACCCACCCGGCAATGGCCTTGTCCGCCATGCCCAGGCGTTTGAGCTGCTTCATCGTCTCCGGCGTTAAATAGCCGAAGCCCTGCTGCTTGACGGCTTCCTCCTGCGCCACGATGTGATGCAGCTTATCCAAAAACCATCGGTCTATTTTTGTAATGTCGTGGATGGTATCGTACGAGACACCGCGGCGCAGCGCCTCCGCCACGCAGAAAATGCGCTCATCATCCTGGGTATGCAGCGCCTGGACGACCTGCTCATCCGTCAAGGCCGGGCCCCTGCGCCATTCCATGGAATGCATGTTGAGCTCCAGCGAGCGCACCGCCTTTTGCAGGGCGGCTTCAAAGCTGCCGCCAATGCTCATCACTTCGCCGGTCGCTTTCATCTTGGTGCCCAGCGTCCTGTCCGCCTTGGTGAATTTATCAAACGGCCAGCGCGGGAACTTGACAACGACATAATCCAGCGTCGGCTCGAAGCAGGCAAAGGTTTTGCCTGTCACGGCATTGGGAATCTCATCCAGGCCATAGCCGATGGCGATCTTGGCGGATACCTTGGCAATGGGGTAGCCGGTGGCCTTGCTGGCCAGCGCCGACGAGCGGCTGACGCGCGGGGTTACCTCGATGACGGCGTACTGCATGCTGTCCGGGTTCAAAGCGTACTGCACATTGCAGCCGCCCTCGATGCCCAGCGCGCTGATGATGTTGATGGAAGCCGTACGCAGCATTTGGTACTCGGCATCGCGCAGGGTCTGCGACGGCGCCACGACGATGCTATCGCCGGTATGCACGCCCACAGGGTCTACATTTTCCATATTGCACACGATGATGCAGGTGCCGTTTTTATCCCGCATCACCTCGTATTCGATTTCTTTCCAGCCCGCAATGCTCTTTTCGATGAGGCATTGGTGCACGCGGGACAGGTGCAGGCCGTCGGCGCAAATCTCCGCCAGCTGGCCGGCGTTGTCCGCGATGCCGCCGCCCGTGCCGCCCAATGTATAAGCAGGCCGCACGATCACGGGATATCCCACCTTTTCCGCAAAGGCCAGGGCCTGGTCCACCTGCGTTACAATCTCGCTTTCTATGCAGGGCTCACCGATTTTTTCCATCGTTTCCTTGAACGCCTCGCGGTCCTCTGCCTTGCGGATGGAATCCACGTTGGTGCCCAAAAGCCGCACACCCTGCTCTTCCAAAAAGCCGCATTCCGCCAGCTCCATGGCAAGATTCAGCCCCGTCTGCCCGCCGAGGGTGGGCAGGATGCTGTCCGGCTTTTCCTTGCGGATGATGTTTTTAATGACCTCGGCATGCAGCGGCTCCAGGTACACTTTGTCCGCAATGTCGGTATCCGTCATGATGGTAGCCGGGTTGGAATTGATGAGCACTACCTCGATGCCCTCTTCCTTCAGCGCTCGGCAGGCCTGTGTGCCCGCATAGTCAAACTCTGCAGCCTGGCCGATGATGATGGGGCCGCTGCCGATGACCAATACTTTTTTGATATCCTCACGTTTTGGCATGGTACGCCTCCTTACATCATTGCCACAAACCTGTCGAACAGGTAAGCGGTATCCTGCGGCCCCGGCGCAGCCTCGGGATGAAACTGCACCGTAAAGCTCGGATGGTCGGTATAGACAAGCCCTTCAATGGTCTGATCGTTCCAGTTGACATGGCTGATGCGCATATTGTCTTTCAGCGACGCAGCGCTGACGGTATAGCCGTGGTTCTGACTGGTGATACACACCCGGCCACTGTCTAGATCCTTGACCGGGTGGTTGGCCCCGCGATGGCCGTATTTCAGCTTTTCGGTATCCGCGCCGTTTGCCAGCGCCATGAGCTGATGCCCCAGGCAGATGCCAAAAATCGGCCTTTGACCGATCAGCTTTTTCACTTCCTCGATGATGCCGCCGTTGTCCTTAGGGTCGCCCGGTCCGTTTGTCAGTATGATGCCGTCCGGGTTCCAGGCCAAGACCTCCTCCGCTTTGGTAAACGCGGGAAACACACGGAGCGCACAGCCCCGCGTTTGCAAAGAGGTCAAAATGGATTTTTTCAATCCGAAATCCAGCACGGCCACGCGCTTGCCCGTGCCCGGCAGCTCATAGGCCGCTTGGCAGGTGACCTGCTGTACAGGATGGTCGATGCGGATGCGCTGGATCTGCGCAAAATCCTCCTCTGTCGGCGGCGCCAAGCACAGCCTGCCGCGCAGGGTGCCGTGGTTGCGCAAACGCTTTGTCAGCATGCGGGTATCAATGCCGCACATCGCCATGATGCCCGCCTGCTTTAGGTAGGTATCCAGATCCTGCTGGCATTTCCAGTTGCTGGGCAGCTGGCTGTATTCGCGCACGATAAAGCCGCGCACCTGCGGATGGGCGGATTCCGGATCGCTGTCGTTTACGCCGTAATTGCCAATGAGCGGATAGGTCATGGTGACGATCTGTCCGCAATAGGAAGGGTCTGTCAGCACCTCCTGATATCCCGTCATCCCCGTATTGAATACCACTTCGCCTTCGGCCTGGTGCAATGCGCCAAAGGCCTGGCCCTGGTATACGCTTTTATCTTCCAATGCCAAATATGCTGTTGCCATGTCCGTTTTATCTCCCTTTACAGCGGCAGATGCGCTGCCAGGTCCTCCTGCATGCGCTGGGCAGCCTCCACCGCCGCCTCTACCGCCGGCTTGTCCGTTTTCTGCCAAGCCGCTATGATGCCGCGCGAGTTGTTGACAATGGCCCCGCCGCCGTTTTCATCAAACATGCCCACGATGTCCTTGGCCGAAGCACCCTGCGCACCGTAGCCGGGCAGCAGGAAAAACGTGTGCGGCATGCGCTTTCTCAGCAGCGCGCCCTGGGTGGGGTGCGTGGCCCCTACCACCGCGCCGCAGTTGGAGTAGCCGCAGGCGCCGATGTTGGCCTGCCCCCAGGCCTCCACCAGATCCCCTACGGCCTCAAACACGGTGCGCCCGTCTGCAAGGCGCAGATCCTGCACATCCACTGAGGAGGGATTGCTGGTCTTAACCAGCGCAAACACTGCCTTTTCACTGTTGGCCTGCAAAAACGGCAGTACGCCGTCCTCGCCCAAATAGGGGTTGATGGTCAAAATATCCGTTTCCATCGGCGCATTGTCCGCCAAATACGCGGCGGCATACGCCCCTGCCGTGGAGGCGATGTCGTTGCGCTTGCAGTCCGCAATGGTGATGAGCCCTGCCTGCTTTGCCATCTGCAATGTCTTGACAAAAGCCTGCATCCCGGGCACGCCCAGCGTTTCATAGTAGGCTACCTGCACCTTGACGGCCGGCACGATGTCCCGCAGCGCTTCGATGAGCGCAGCGTTGTAGGCGGCAATGGCGTCCGCTGCGCCGGCCTGCGTATGCATATCGTACCGTTGCGCAATCTCCACCGGCACATGCGTTTTCTGTGTATCCAGCCCCACGCAGGTGGGGTTTTTCTTTTGCCCAATGGCCTGGGCCAGCGTATCAAATATCATGGCTTACTCCTTTACTATTGCACCGTTTTGATAAACATGGCGGCCGTCTACAAACGTATCCGTGACGCGGCCCTGCACCTGCCAGCCGTCGAACGGGGTATTGCGTCCTTTGGAATAAAAGCTGTTTTTATCGATCTTGCCCTGCCAATTCAGATCTACCATGGCAATATCAGCAGGCTTTCCTTCCGCCAGCACGCCGCCCTCTATGCCCAAGATCTCATGCGGGCGCACGCTCATCTTTTCTACCAGCTGGGCAATCGGCATGCCGTGCTTTGCGACAAGTTCAGTATAGCTCAAGGCAAAGGAGGTTTCCAGACCCACAATGCCGTTGGCCGCGCTGTTATATTCTACCTCCTTGTCGTCGGCATGGTGCGGCGCGTGGTCGGTGATGATGACATCCAGCGTGCCGTCCATCACGCCCTGTATGATGGCTTGCCGGTCCGCCTCTTCGCGAAGCGGCGGGTTTACCTTTGTCGCCGTATCCATGCTCTCTACCAGCGCATCCGTGGCCACCAGGTAATGCGGCGCCGTCTCCGCCGTGACCTTTACGCCGCGCGCCTTGGCCTCGCGGATGAGCTGGCAGCCCGTTTTGGTGGATACATGCGCAATATGCACCTTGGTATCCAGCATTTCTGCCAGGATCACTTCGCGGGCGATCATCACATCCTCGCATGCGCTGGGGATGCCGGGCAGGCCCAGCAGGGTGCTGGTCTTGCCCAGGTTCATCACGCCGTGCTCGGCCAAAGCCAAGTCCTCGCAATGGGAAATGAGCAGCGCGCCAAACTGCTTGGCGTATTGCAGAGCCAGCTTCATCATACGGCTGTTTTCTACCGGCCGCCCGTCGTCCGAAAACGCGATGGCCCCTGCCTCCTGCAAAAGGCCCATTTCCGTCAATTCCTTCCCCTGCATGCCCTTGGTGATGCAGGCGATGGGGTAGACCTTGGCCAGGTTTGCTTCCCTCGCCTTTTCCAGGATATAGCGCACCAGCGCCTGGTTGTCTACCACCGGGCTGGTATTCGGCATGCAGGCCACGCTGGTAAAGCCGCCCGCCACCGCCGCCATCGCCCCGGTACGGATGGTCTCCTTATATTCCTGGCCCGGTTCACGGAAATGCACGTGCATATCGCAAAAGCCGGGGCACACCGTTTTGCCCGCAGCCTCCACCACCACGGCATCGTCCGCTGCCAAGTGCTCCGCCATCTGTACGATGACGCCGTTTTCTATCAAAATATCCAAGCGTCCCTGCGCGCCTTTAGGATTTACTACGGTTCCGTTTTGAATCAGCGTTTTCATTTTTCTTCTCCTTCCCGTGTCAGCAGATACAGCAGCGCCATGCGCACCGCCACGCCGTTGGTGACCTGCTCTCTGATGTACGACTGCGGGCCGTCCGCCACCTCGCTGGTCATTTCCACCCCGCGGTTCAACGGGCCGGGATGAAGGACGATGGCATTGGGCTTTGCCAATTTCATGCGTTCACGGTCGATGCCGAAATAACGGCTGTATTCCCGGTAGCTGGGCACCAGCCCCGCTTCCTGGCGCTCACGCTGCATGCGAAGGCCCATCACTACGTCCGCATCGCGCAGCGCATGCGACACATCCGAACAAATGTCTACGCCCAACGCCTGCATATCCTTGGGGATCAGCGTTTCCGGCGCTGCCATTTTTACCTCGGCGCCCATGGTGGTCAGCCCCCAAAAATTGCTGCGCGCTACGCGGCTGTGCCGCACATCGCCGATGATGGCTACCTTCAGCCCTTCCAGGCGCCCAAATACCTGCTGCATGGTCAGCATATCCAACAGCGCCTGGGTAGGGTGCTCGTTCATCCCGTCGCCCGCGTTGATGACGCTGGCGTTTGTATGCGCCGCCAGCAGCTTGGCGGCGCCGCTCATCGGATGGCGGATGATGATCACATCCGTACCCATCTGATCCAGCGTACAGCCGGTATCGATGAGCGTTTCTCCCTTTTGTACCGAGCTGGCGCTGGCGGAAATATTCGCCGCCGACGCGGACATATATTTGCTGGCCAGCTCAAAGCTCATGCGGGTGCGGGTGCTGTTTTCGTAAAACAGCGTCACCACGCTTTTGCCTGCCAGATACGGCAGCTTTTTCTCTCCGCGCATCAGCTTTTCCTTCATCTCCGCCGCCGTGGAAAGAATTTTTTCTATCGTCTCTCTCGGCACATTGCGCAGGCCCAGAATATCCTGTTTCATCTCGCCCCATCCTCTTTCTTCTGTATTTTTTCACCGTCTGTCTGCATAAAAAAACAACCGGGGAAAAAGCTCCGGTTGTAAAAGGAAACACCAAGCCGCACAGGCGTTTTGAACAGCGTCTGCGGATGAAAAGCATCCAGGCCGGTTTGGGTATGCATTATCGTCTGCATGAATGTCTTCCTTTCCGTGGCTCAAAAAAACGCCCTGCCAAAAGGGTGGCAAGGCGCAACAAAACAACCCCATTGCACTGCTTTGGTTTTGCTTGTCTCCTTGCCGGCCTCACGGGACCGATTTAAAGGGCATTGTTCACAATTTTTGACATTATATCACACAGATAGGGTGCTGTCTACCGTTTCTTTGCATTTTTCACGAAACATACGAGCGGTCGACATTGACGACCGCATAATACACATGGTCTTCCATCTGGCGTACTTGGGTGCTGATGGCCTGTATCAGCTCCTTTTCCGTCATCTTAAAGCGAAACGGCATCACAACATCAAAGATCAAGTTGGTATGCGTAGGCCCCTGCACCATGCGGAAATCATGGATGGACAGCGCCGGGTCTATGCCCTTAACCAGCGAGACGACGGCGTCATGCATGCGGTTTGTCACCGCGTCGTTGGTGACGATGGGGTCCATATGGATCACGGCCTCGCAGTTAAATTTTTCGTGCAGCTCATGTTCTGCCATGTCGATGAGATCATGCATTTCCAATATATCGCTGTCGCTGGGCACCTCGGCATGCAAAGAGACCATGCACCGGCCTGGGCCGTAATCGTGTACGATGAGGTCATGGATGCCCACGATCTGCTCATGGGCCAGCACGGTTTGCTGTATTTCTTCGACAAAATCTTGATCCGGCGCCTTGCCCAAAAGCGGTTTCAGCGTATCGTTGGCCGTGCTAAAGCCGGTATACATGATGAACAGCGCCACCAGTACGCCCAAATACCCATCCAGCAGCACGCCAGTTGCCGCGGTGATGGCTGTACCCAGCAGCACGGCCGTCGTGGCCGCTACATCGCTGAGGCTGTCCATCGCCGTGGCCTGCATGGCTGTGGAGCCAATCATCCTGCCCAGCTTGCGGTTAAACAGGCACATCCAGCCCTTCACCGCAATGGAAAGCAGCAAAATGCCGATAGAAAGCCAGCTGAAGGAGACCGCCTCAGGCTGAAAAATCTTCTCTGCCGAGCCCTTGAACAGCTCGAACCCCATCATAATGATGATCAGCGAAACGATAAGCCCGGCAATATATTCGATCCGGCCATGGCCAAAGGGATGCTCCGGGTCGGCCGGCGCGCCCGCCATCTTGAACCCTACCAGCGTAACGATGGAGGAGCCGGCATCGGATAGGTTGTTGAACGCATCCGCCGTAATGGCGATGGAACCCGTCAGCGAGCCCGCGGTAAACTTGGCCGCAAACAGTAGCAGGTTTAGAAAGATGCCGGCAATGCCGCCCAGCTGGCCTACCTGCTGGCGCCCTTTTTGGCTCTTCAGATCCTGTTTTACAAAATGCCTGACCAAAAAATCCGTCATCGCTTCTCCTCCTTCCGCTGCATTGATTCCGAACTTTTTTATTATACGAATTTTATCAACCAAATGCAACGAAGCGCATGAAAAAAGAGCCTTTCGGCTCTCTTTTCAGCTTATTGCTCTTTGAAAAAGGATTTCCCATTTTTGCAGATGGGGCACTGATAATCCTCCGGCATGCTGTCCAGGCTGCCCTCATAGACATACCCGCATACCGTGCATACGCAGGTTTTCTTCTCCGTTGCAGCCGTTGCCTCCTTGCGGTAGGTCGGCGCGTTTTTAGGGGCTTTGCCCTTGCGCACCGCATGGTAGTAGGCATACGTCATCGGCGTTTTCGCGTCTCCCTTTTGGGCATCCACAACGCGCGCCAAGATGACCGCGTGCGTTTCCGCGTCCACCATCTGTAACACCTTGCAGGTCAAATACCCAACGGCGCCCTGCTCCACAATGGGCAGGCCCTCCTTGGTATGCCCCGCTGCAAAGAGCTTGAATTTTTCCTTCGTACGCCCTGATGCAAAGCCCAGCTCTGCAATGACGTTGTTATCCACCTCTTCGCCCAGGATGGAAACGGCAAACTGCCCGCTCTCCCGGATGACCTCATAGGTATAGTTATCCTTATTCATGCTCACTGCGATGATGGGATTTTCCGCCGTGATCTGCACCACCGTGTTGACGATGCACCCCTTATCCTCTTCGCCGTGCTTTGCGCCAATGGCATACATGCCATAGCTCAGCTGCCACAATACGGTCTCATCCATCTTTTGCACCTCCCAATGCTTGCTTTCTCCTTAGTATCATTGCCCGAAAATGGAAAAAAGTCAATGAAAAAAAGAAGGGCGTTTGCCCTTCTTTATTTTGCCAAGGAATACACCTGATATACATCCTCGTGGGAAAGATCCACATACACAGAGCCGCCTTCAAACGCTTCGATACGCTGGGCGAGCATCCTGCCGTCCTTGTCGATATCGATGCCTACTTCACGGAACGTCACCGGCACGCCCATAGAGCGGAAGAACTGTTTCATGCGCTCGATGCCCTCCAGCGCCACAGCCTTATCATCCTCGCCCGTAACGCCCCAGACCTCTTTGGCAAAGCGCACCAGGCGCGGCAGGTATGCCTCCACCTTATACGTCAGCAGCGCCGGCTCCACAATGGCCAGGGTGGCGCCGTGCGTCAAATCGTACAGGCCGCCGAAATCCTCGCCCAAGGAGTGGGCGTTCAGGCAGGTGATGCGATCCACCCCTACCAGGCCGCTCATGGCCAGCGTGCTGGTCGGCATCAATTCTGCGCGCGCATGGTAGTTGTTTGGCTCTTTCAGCGCGATGGGCACAAACTCCACCACGGTCTTGAGCAGCGCGATGCTCATATTGTCTGTCAAAACGCAGTCCGGCGTGCGGGTAAAGAACGAATCCATCACATGCGCCATGATGTCCACACAGCCGCAGGCCGTCTGATAGGCCGGCTGCGTCATGGTCAGTTCTGGATTAAGCACAGCAAACGCCGGCCGCAAACACCCGCCGCCAATGCCCAGTTTGGACATATTCTCGTCGTTGGTAATGACGCCCATTCGCTGGATTCCGAGCCCGTGGCCGCCATCGTAGCCACTACGCCCACCGGCAGCGCCGTGGCCAATTCTGCCTTGCCAATGGCAAAATCCCATACATCGCCCTCATACGGTACGCCGGTGGCAATGGCCTTAGCGGTATCCATGACGCTGCCGCCGCCTACGCCCAGGATAAAGTCCGCGCCCATTTCGCGCGCCATCTGGATGCCCTCATGCACCTTGCTCAGCCTGGGGTTGGGCACCACGCCGCCCAGGCATTTTGTTTCAAACCCTTGATCTTGAAGCGCCTGCTCCGAACGGCCCAAAAGCCCATCTTTTTTTACACGGTCGCTGCCATATACGATCAGCGCCTTTTTTGCCTTGGAAAACTCCGCCGCCTGGGCGCCTAGCTGCGCCTCGGCGTCTTTGCCAAACAGCAGACGGGTGTAATTGTCATAGAGAAAGTCCTGCATGTAAATCTCCTCCAAGTAAAGAATTTTTATGCAACAGACCTCCGGAGCCGATGCGGACCCCTTATCCATCTGATGACATACAAGATAATATAGTATCGTTTAGTATTATCAGTATAACAAATACCTCTATAGAATGCAAGCGGTTTTCTTATTATATTTTGGAATTATACCTCAAAAAAAGTATCGTCTTGTATTATTTATCGTCCCTGTTCCTCTGCGCTAAAAAAGGAAAGCTGGCAGGCGTGCTCAGAGCGCTGCGTCAATGCGATGATATCCTCCATACGATAGGCCAGGCGCCGTGCCCGGCAGGCCTGTACAAACGCCTTTGTCAACGCTTGGGCACGCGGGCTTTTATGCAGATACGGCTGGCCCTGGCGCTGATACTGTGCCTTTACGCCCGGAAACAGACGATCCAGCTGCTGATAAAAATAATTCCTCTGGTTTTCCCGCAGCGTCACGCCAAACCCCGGATACACAAACTGCGCCCCTGCATCCGCAGCGCCGTGCACCAAACGCAGCACGTTTTCCTCCGTATCGTTGATATACGGCAGCAACGGCATAAGCAGCACCCCGCAGCATATGCCTTGGCCCGCCAGCGTTTCCATGGCGGCCAGGCGCGCGCTGGTCGGCGCCACATGCGGCTCTATCCTGCGGCACAGGGCATCGTCTGCTGTGGTCAGGGTAAATTTGACAAATGCCGGCGCCGTGCGTCCGATTTCCAACAGCACATCGGCGTCGCGGGCTACCAGCGGGCTTTTGGTGGCAATGGCCACGCCGAACCCATACCGCTGGATCAACACCAGCGCCTGCCGCGTCAGCTTCAGCGTTTGCTCCAACGGATTGTACGGATCGCTCATCGCGCCTGTGCCCACAACGCCCTTTTTGCGCTTTTTGCGCAGCTCCTCCGCCACCAACGGTATGGCGTTTTCCTTGATGCGCACGGTATCAAACGCCTCGATGCCATAGCAGCTGCTGCGGCTGTCGCAATAGATACAGCCATGGCAGCAGCCGCGGTACAGGTTCATATTGTAATCCGTGCCAAACCATGCGCGGTTCTTTGTGCGTGTCACGATGGTTTTGGCCGGCACCGTGGGCACACGGCCTGCCGTGTTATTTTCGTCCTGTGGACCCAAAGCCGCCCTCCCCGCGCACCGTATCGCTCAGCGCGTCTGCCTCGGCAAAGGCAGCCCGCAGCACAGGCGCAACCACCAGCTGCGCAATGCGCTCGCCAGGCTCCACCACGGCAGCCTGTGCGCTGTGGTTATGCAGCGCCACCATCACTTCGCCGCGATAATCGCTGTCGATTACGCCTACCTTGTTGGCCGGCGCCAGCCCCTTTTTGCTGGCCAGGCCGCTGCGCGCGTACACCAGGCCTACCGTGCCCTCCGGCAGCTCCATGGCCAGGCCCGTCGGTATCATCGCCGTACCGCCCGCCGCAATTTCTACCGCCGTTTCCAGGCAGGCGTAAAGATCCGCGCCCGCCGCCTCTGCCGAGCCATAGCTGGGCATGGCCGCCTGCGCCTTCAGCTTTTTGATATATACAGGCATTGTCTGCATTGTTTTTCCTCCCATGCTTTTTCTTCTATGCTACACGACAACGCGCAAAACTGTAAAGTGTTTTTGTTTGCGTTGACAAGCCCCGAATTTTATGGTATTTTTTGAGAACATGAAAAACCCGTGAGGGAGTAGTTGTGCGCACGCTGTGCGTGGTAAGTCAACATACTGGCGCATGCCTGGCTTGCCTTAATGAACGAGACTCATGCAGGGCTTTGTTTGGCCTGTATGCGTCTTTTTTTGTATCCCTTATTTGTGTGGGCTGGGTTTTTCAATCTTTGTAGGGGTTGAATGGAATATGACGACTTGGGAACTATTGCTCATTGCCGTAGGGCTGAGCATGGACGCCTTTGCTGTTTCGATCTGCAAAGGGCTTTCCAGCAGCCAAGCCAGTATCCGGCATTGTACGGCAGCCGGGCTGTATTTTGGCGGGTTTCAGATGCTGATGCCGTTTTTGGGCTATGTGCTGGGCCGCCAGTTTCAATCGATGATCACCAGCTTTGATCATTGGATCGCCTTTGTGCTGCTATGCTTTATCGGCGCCAATATGATCCGGGAATCCCGCCGGGAGGCCGAGCCGGAAAACGCGGATTTCGGCCCGCGCGCCATGCTGCCGCTGGCCGTTGCCACCAGCATCGATGCGCTGGCCGTCGGCATCACGTTTGCGTTTTTACAGGTCAACATGTATATCGCTCTGCCGCTGATCGGCGGCGTCACCTTTCTGCTTTCGTTTGCCGGGGTCAAGCTGGGGCATGCCTTTGGCGCCAAATATAAATCCAAGGCAGAATGCCTGGGCGGCCTGGTCTTGATTTTGATTGGGCTGAAAATTCTGCTAGAGCACCTGGGTTTTCTCGGCTAAATACAAAAAAACAGGCCGTAGGCCTGTTTTTTCTTTCGCTTTACAGCGCGCTGTTTACCATATCCAACAGATCCGCCTTGCTCTTGACGCCGACCGACGCCGCCACCTGCTGCCCGCCTTTGAAAAGCATCAGCGTAGGAATGGTCATGATACGGAACTGCTCGGCCAGCGCCTGTTCATCGTCTACGTTTACCTTGCCGACCTTTACCTTGCCGCCCAATTCCTCTGCCAACTGATCCACAATGGGGCTCAGCATCCGGCACGGGCCGCACCAACTGGCCCAGAAATCCACCAGCACCGGCTCGGTAGCCTGCATTACTTCCTGCTGAAAATTGTCCTTTGTCAATGTAACGATTGCCATTGTATGTTTCCTCCTATGTCTTTTGTTTTTTGCGTCTTTTGCTTTGTTTTCTGTTCGTCTTGCCCTGCGGAGGCGTTTTATGCCCCCGGTTCCTGTTGTGCCCTGCCGGAAAAGATCTTATGCGCCACATCTGCCAGCGTAATGTGGGAAAGGCGCTGTCTACATAGCGTATCCAGCTCTTGATACAGGGCATCCATCACCCCGGCCATGCCGGAGGCCACCAAACAGGGCAGGTCCTTTCCGCCGCTGTGCCAAGAGGAACAGACAAACCGCTCCCCCAGCGCCTCTGCAATTTCGCACAGCGTCACCGTTTCAGGCGCCCGCGCGCTTTGATAGCCGCCCACAGCGCCCTCTTTGGTGTCCACAAGGCCGGCTTTTTTCAATTTCGCCATTACCTTGCGCACCCGGGCCGGGTTGGTACAGATGTTTTGCGCCAGCACTTCGCTGGAGGCCGTCTCTCCCCGGTGATGCAGGTACACCAAGCCGTGGATGGCAACGGTAAACTCGCTTGTCATCTCATCCCTCCCCAAACTGTAATTTTTATTGTTTCAGTTCTACATCTGTTATTTTAATTGTTACAGTTTGGTTTGTCAAGCACTTTTTTCCATTTTTTTGAAAAAGACGGCCGCATATCGCAGCCGTCCTTTACACCCAGCCCAGCAGCCGGGCAGCCGTAGTCACCAAAAAGCAGAGCGCCATGCCCACGGCCGTAGGAATGGCCATGGCCGCCGCCGTCCATTTCCAGCTGCCCGTTTCCTTTCGGATGGTCAGGCAGGTGGTAGAGCAAGGCCAATGCATCAGCGAAAACAGCACGGTGCACAGGGCCGTGAGCCACGTCCACCCGTTTTGCACCAAGATGCTCTTGAGCGCCATAAGAGAGGGCAGGTCCGTCAGGTTGCCCGTTGCCATATACGCCATGAGAATGATGGGAAATACGATTTCATTGGCGGGAAAGCCTAGGATAAATGCCATCAGAATCACGCCATCCAAGCCGATGAGATGGGCAAAGGGGTCCAAAAACCGCGTGCAATGTGCCAAAATTGTCAATCCCCCGATGTTTACATTGGCCAAAACCCAGATCAGCAGCCCGGCAGGCGCCGCCACTGCCACCGCCCTGCCCAGCACAAACAGCGTTCGGTCGCAGATGGAACGCACGATGACCTTGCCGATCTGCGGCCGCCGGTAAGGAGGCAGCTCCAGCGTGAAGGAAGAGGGCACGCCCTTTAGAACGGTTCTGCTTAGCAAGCTGGAAACGCAGAACGTCATGACAATGCCCAGCACGATCACCGCCGTGAGGATCAGCGTGGAATTCAGCGAAGACAGGAGCCCGCTCTGCGCCGTGCCCGCCACAAAAAACATCGAGATGATGGCAAGAAGCGTTGGGAAAGCGACGTTTTGCCAAAGGGGGATTTCCTATTGAAAGTATAGATGCACCGTACCGTTGCGCCATACGATTTTTTCCAAGATCTCTCGGTATATCGCCTGCTTTTGCGCCAGCGGCAGCGTATACAGCGGCGCTGGCAGCGGCATGCCCCGTATCATTTCTTGCCGTTTACGGGCCGCTAGCTGCTGCAAAATCGGCTCCGCGTCCGGCAATTCCGAAAGCAGCTGGATGGCCCGTTCGATCTGCGGCAGGCCGGCCGCCTTTGCCGTATCATTGTCCTGCTGCGCCTGCTGCAGATAGGGAGAAATGGCCCGCCAAACGGCCTGCTCAATGCTATTGTCCGCTGTTTCCCCCGCCAGATTGGGGCCTTGGCACGCCTGTATGCCCTGCCGCCGTTTTCGCCGGCAGACATAGTCGAACCCCCGGCCGTAGGCGCGCTTTTTCGCCTCCATGGGCGCGCCGCATACGCCGCAGCGCAGCAGCCCAGAAAACAAGGCGTATCGGTTTTGTGGCAGGCGGTTCCTTGGCTGTTTTGCCAGCTTTTGCTGTACACGCCGCCATACCCCGCCCTCTATCAACCCTTCATGCGCGCCCAGCGCCACCACCCATTGCGCCTGCGGCCGCCAAGCGCCGGGCTTTTTCCTATGCTGCCGTTTGTTATATACCATAAGGCCCTGCGCTCCGGTGGCCTGTTCCGGCGAAAAGCACAGCACCGCGCCCTGCCCGGCAAAATATCGGTATGCTTGCTCATCTGCTTTACAATACACCGGATTGCGCAGCATGGATTTTACCCCGGCCAGGGTGTACTCTATGCCCCTTTGCGCCAATGCCATTTGCGCGGCCTGGGTGCGGCCCGTGTTTGCAAAGGCGGCAAACGCTTCCTTGACGGCCTGCGCCTGGTTTGGAACCGTCCGCAGCCTGTGTATGGTTTTGGTGCCGGACGGCGTTTGAAGGGAGGCCGCCACGCTGCAAAAGCCCAGCGGCGGCTTTCCACCCAGCCATTGGCCGGTACGCGCCAGCAGCTGCATATTGTCGCTGACCCGCTCGGCAATGGTCTCTCGTTCCAGCTGGGCGAAGACGGACGCAATATAGAGCATGGCTTTGCCCATCGGCGTGGCGGTATCGAATTGCTCCCGGATACAGACAAAGCTGACCTGGCGGCGGTTGAGCGTTTCGATGAGGGCTGCAAAATCCGTCACGCTGCGGCTGACCCGATCCAGCCGATAGCATACCAGCATATCCACCCGCCCGGCCTGCACCGCCTCCATCAGCGCGGCAAACTGCGGACGGTGCAGCGTAGCACCGGAAAAGCCCTCATCCTCATAGACCTCTATCTCCGCCTGCGGCCAATGCTGCTCGATATACTGTCTGCACAGCGCCGCCTGGTTTTCGATGGAATCCCCCGTTTCACTTTTTACCGATTTTCGGCTGTAAATCGCAGCACGCATCGCATCGCCTCCCTCGGTCTAGCGTATGCATCCCACGCAGCCGATAACGCATACACTGCGTAAAAAGGAGGAACCGCCATGCTTCGGCCCGATGTTTATCCCGTTTGCATCCACCTGACCCCTGCGCAAGCCCAGCGCACAGCGCAAAAGCTTTTGCAAGCCCTTCAGGCCGCGCAGCAAACCGCGCAAAAAAAGCAGCGCCCTCCGGCGCCGCCCTCTGCCAAGTCATAAAGCTTATTTTGGTTTTCTTATGCCGAACACGCTGCCATTGTAGCGGTATAGCACGGCGATGCAAAACGCCACGCCGCCCATCATGAGGACAAGCCCCGCCACATAGCCGATGTCCGCTCCGCACAGCAGATTCACATACGGCATGGCCGTGCAGCCGGCGCCGACAGCCATGAGCCCCTGCCCCATGCGGCGGGCAAATGCCGGCAGCTTTTCCGGCATTGCGTTTTGGGTATGATACCGGTGCAAAAGCCCTGCCTCGCCTTTCCAGCCCGTTCGGTAGGCCATATACATGACCAACAGCCCTATGGCCGTTTCTATGACAATCTCTTCCAGCATGCTATGCTCCTATTTTCGTTTGCACACCCTGCCCGGGATGCCTTCTCAAATTCCCGTATTTTTTCAGCCGGTACAGATAGTAGGCCAAGATCAGAGCAAATACACCGTTCATCACGATCATCATCAGCAAATAGCCCCAGGCCGCGCCTACGAGGCCGGCCGTCCGTACCGCAAAGGGCATCAGCACCAGCGATAGGAGAAATACGCTGCCATAGCCCACCAGCACCATATACTGCCTGCGCATGATGGTGATGCAGTAATAAAACACATTGTACAGCGCCGAAACCCCGCCGGCAGCCAGCAGCACCATCAAAACGCCCCGGTACCCTTCCAGCTCTACGCCATAAAACCAGGACAACACCGGAATGCCAAGCAAATAGCCGCCCGCCATGCATATCAGCGTGATGAGCAGGATATACACGACCTGTTTTCCCATCGTCAGCAAAAACTCTTTTACCCGGCCCTGGCTAAACTGCGTCGCCAGCACGGATAGCTGCGGCTTTAGAATAAACCCGGCAAACAGGTTGATGACAAAGGCCGGCATAAACAGAATGTTGAAATACGTTTGAATCTCGGAAGCCAGATACGCATCGATGGCATACTTGGCGGAATTGTTGATATAGCCCGATAAAAAAGACCCAATAAACAACGGCAGGCAGGCCAGCAGCAGCCGGCGCAAATGGCCAAACCGAAACCGGACTGTGAAGGCTTCAAACACACCTACCACCGCAGAATCGTATACTAGGAACACGATCCAATAGGCCAGCACCAAGCAGCAGGCCGATGCCATCAGGTTTTTGCTGACATATAGCGCTATAATAAAGCTGCTGGTGGAAACAAAGTATTTGATAAATACGCCCTTGGCCGATAGATCATACCGGCCCTTTTGCTGGTACAGGCCCTCAAACACATCGGAAAAAGCCTCTCCGCTTCGGTATAGGCAGAAAATCAAGGTAAGGGCCGCCTTTTCCAGCGTAAACCGGCTAAAGAGCACCCAAGCCATCCCTGCCAGCATCATCAGGCCTACGGTGATGATGCGCGAAGCAAAATAATCCTTAAATGCATACATATGCTGTATATCCGAAGCTTGAAACGTGCGCATACAGTACCAGCCCAGCGTCAAAAGCTGCTGAGATACCGCAAAGCAAATGGAGTAGACGCCACCCTCCGCCGGGCCCAATATTTGCGTAACGGCCCACAGCATAATCACACTGCTGCCCGCATACATCAGCCCGGAGGTAACTGTCCACAGATAGGTCTTATGCCCCAAGTTTTTTCCGTTGCCCAGGATGTGGCGCCTCAGTTTTTCTTTCAATGGTTTTCTCCCAATGGATGGTTTCTTCACCAAAATCTAAGATTTCCGGCCTGTGGTTTTTTCTCTCGCTAACAGGCGGGTATTGCATATAATCCCCAAATGCACGCGTCAGCATTTCGTGATTACACCTCATAGCCTTGACCGTTCGCCCTTCAAAGGTCAGCTCTTGCAAAGGAAAAATTTCGTCTATATGCACGATCCAATCCTCCGGCCGGATATCGCACATAGAAGTCACCAGCTCTGTTTTATTATGATACCGCATCAGCGCTTGTTTATGTTTTTGGCCAATCCGATCTCCAGAAGCAAACAGGCGAATGAAAAAATGTGCAACAAAGCAGGATGCTTTCATAAGCATAGGCTTGAGCCCTTTTCCCGGTATATCAGGGTTTGGGATGCACCAAAGTATGTGCAAACGATTATACCAATCTCTGGCGCGAACCTGCTTTTTGCGCAACGCTTTGTCCTCAGGCACATTATCGTAAGGGAAAATATCCATGCTGATTCCCAGATTGTCCACCTTATATTTGGTATGCTCCTTGCTTACCTGTTTGGTGCCTATCTTGGAGATTCTCTATAATCCGGGCAGTTTTTGTCATGGTAGCCGTCGATGATCTCATATGTTGGCGCCAGTTCCCCGGGCGCTACCTGCAAAAATCTTTCATAATCATCCCGCAGCATCCCCACATCAATGTCATCATCCCATGGAATATATCCCCGATGCCTCACTGCGCCAATCGCAGTACCGCCCTGCACAAAATATGGGATCTCATATTTTTCACAAATTGCCGCAAAGACATCAAAAATATCCAGCACCGTCTGCTTCATGCGCTCTAATTCTTCAGGCTCGTATCCATAGACCATTTTGCATCTTCCCCCTCACCTGCTCAGCCTTCACCCTGGCTGTCTCCAAAATCCAGCACTTTGGCGCCATGATTGTATCTCTGGCTCTCTGGCGGCAGCTGCATATAATCCCCAAACCCACGGGTTAGCATTTCATGATTACATGCCATGATCTTGACCTTCATCCCCTCAAACACTGCATCTTGAAGCGGAAAAATATCATCTACCTTTACCATCCAATCCTCCGGCTTTAAATCGCATAAAGAGGTAACCAAGCTTGTCTTATTATGATAACGAAGAGAGGTCTCCCTGTATTTGCGGTTGATATAATCCACCGAAACAAAGGCCTTGAGCAGGTAATGCACCACAAAGCATCCTGCCGACATAATCTTGCCCGCGATGCCTTTGAGCGGCACCTCCGGGTTGCGGATGGTACGCAGGATATACATGCGGTTGTATAGGTTGATATCCCGAAGCTGCTTTTTTCGCAGCTTTGGGTCCTCCGGCACGTTGTCATACGGGAAAATATCGATGCGTATCCCAAAAGTGGTGGGATACTTGGAATGCTCGTCAGTAATATGCTTTGTACCTACCTTGCACATTCTCATGGTGTAGCCCGGGCAATCCTTATTGATCTCCGCATTCATCAACTCGAACTTGCCTTCCATCTCTTTCGGCGCCACTTGCAAAAACTTTTCATAATCATCCCGCAGCATCCCCACGTCCATATCATCATCCCACGGAATAAAGCCCTGATGGCGCACCGCACCGATGGCTGTGCCTCCGTTGAGAAAATACGGCAGATCATGCTTTTCACAGATCTCAATAAACGCCGCAAGCACTTCCATCTCGGTTTTTTTCAATCGTTCCAGTTCTTCCGGTTTATAGGCGTACTGCACGACCCTTCCTCCTCTTCCAACTTAACTCCACGCACCGGTTATCTTTCATCGCCGAAATCCAGTTTGTACGGCGGATGATTATGGCGCTTGTCCTCCGGCGGCAGCTGCATATAGTCGCCATATCGCTTGGCCAAATAGCTCTCAACGCCGCCCGGAAAGCGCATCATCAGCCCATTAAACGGCATTTTTTTTGTTGGCAAAAGCTGCTCTTTTTCTATGATGCTGGTAAAGGGCATAGGATCAAAAAACCACGCAACGCGCTTTGTTTCCTCATTTTCATACCGTCTGCTTGCCTTCATCGCTTTTTCGTACAGCCAACGAGGGGAAATGCGGAACAGCCACAGAAAAAAGTGTGCTACCTGGCAGGCCGCCCGCACCAACGCCGCCTTCCATCCACCAAAATACAAGGTAGGCTTCCCGATATGGCGCAAAATCAGCAGCTTACCCCAGAACCAAGCTTTTTTGCCCTGCTTGCGCATCGCCTTTTCATCGTCGGCCGCGTTGTCAAATGAGTATAGATCCAAAAAAATGCCAAAGTTGCATTTGCAGTTTTTCAGCGGCTCCTCATGGAACACCGTGCCCTTTTTTACAAGGCGGGTGGTAGGAAGGGGATAGTTTTGATCCTCTATGGCGTTGAGCACCTCGTATTTGTCCGAAAGCTCCTCTTTGGCCAAAGCCAGAAAGCGATCGTAATCCTTGCGCAGAAAGCCGATGTCGATGTCATCATCCCACGGGATGAACCCTTGGTGGCGCACCGCGCCGATGGCCGTGCCCCCCACGCCGAAATAATCGATATCATGCCGATCGCAAAGATCGATGAAATCCTTTAAAATCTCTAGCTCCGTTTCCTGTACCCGTTTGAGCACCTCCGGATCATAGGCTTGGTACAACAATGTCCTGCCTCCCTCACTGATTTCTATTCGCCCCCGCCGCGCAGCCGGCCTCTTTTTGCACAGCGGCGGGTTTTTCCGCATGAAAATAGGCCGCACCTTGTCCTAAGATGCGGTTTTTTGCATTATACCATCTGCCTAAAACCGTGTCAAAACAACAAAAACAGCCTGTTAGGTATACAGGCTGTCCAGTTTTTTCAAATCGCTGTAATTGTCGATTTCTATGATATCTTCAAACGTACAGGGGCGCACCTGCACCTGATAATCCTTCAGATGATATTCCAGCGCCACCTGATCCCAGTACCGTTCTTTTCCGCCCGGCATTTCATAGACCTGCTTGATATGCTCGGCCAGCTTGGCGCCGTCCTCGTTTGACCAATAGGACACGCCGAACATATGATAACAGTTTTGTCCGCCGATCCCAAGATGCGTGATACGCCCTTGCTTTACCTCAAAGCACCAGTCGTCCGTCCGCTCCACCGGCACGCCCAGGTAATTGGAGGCATACTGGTATTTGGTAATAAGGCTCTGGTTGTAAAGCACCAGATCGGCCTCCAACACATATGCGCTTTGCAATAGCTTTCGTGCGCAAAACGCCGAAGAAATATTGTTTGCTTCGTTGTACAGCGGGTTTTCCACAAAGCGTATGCCGGGGTATTTATACAAAAGCTGATCGAATTGCTCGCCAAGGTACCCCCGTACCACCACGACCTCTTCAATGCCGGCAGCATATACCGCGTCCAGCATGGTATCGATCATACGCGTGCCCTTTACGCGTACCAGCGGCTTTGGCGTGTTCAGCGTTACCGGCACCAGCCTAGAGCCAAACCCCGCCGCCAAAAACACGGCGCGCCGGACGCGATAGGGTTCCAGCGCCTCCAAGCCATGCTCCGTGATGCCGGCCTCATCCACACAGCCCAGTGCCTCCAGGCTTGTCACCGTCTTATTGATGGTGCCCAGCGAAACGCCGGTTTGCTTGGCCAGTTCGCGCTGCGTCATTGCGCACCGCGCTTTTTCCAAACAGGTTAAAACATCAAATTGCCTTTGGTTCAAAGCCATTTTCTTCCTCCCCATTGCGCCCTGCAGCCCTGTGTCTTTTCATGCCATGGACGATCCCCTTCATCACCAGGTTGGCCGTTAGGATCAGCAAGGATATGTAGGCCGAGCATTCCAGCAGCATCTGCCCTTCAAACTGCGTTATCATCATGGAAACAGGCATGGTCTTTACCGTACTCAAAAACGATACCGCAGAGATGGTGATCATGGAGTTGACAAAGAAATAGGAAAACATCTCCAGCATGGTATCCCGGGTCTGCGGGATAAATACATCCTTGATCAGCCGCCAGGACGGGATGCCAATGGTCTTTGCCACAGCCTCCAGATTCGGATTGAGCTTGTGCATCGCATTGTAGGCCATCAGATACGGCGAAGCAAAAAAGTGTATGGTATTCACCAAGATCAGGATGGCGAGCGTGCCGTACAAAAACGATCCCTTAAAAAACATCACGTACGATAGGCCCAGCACAATGCCCGGCACCGCCAGCGTCGTAATAGAGCCCAAGTGCAGCGAGCGCGCCAAAACGCCATTGCCTCTGGCGGCAAAATAAGCGTTCAGATAAGCGATCGCCGTACCGGCCGCGGCCGTCAGCACAGCGATGATCAGCGAGTTGACCAAGTATTTCCCCGTCCCCATATCCATGGCCTGCGTAATGTTGTGCAGGCTCAGCGACATATCGATCGGATACTTTTCCACAAACGTCAGCAGCGCAAAGGAGACAATGGGCAGCAGCACCAGCACAATCGCGACGCCCACCAGCACCCTGCACACAAAATCGCGCTTGCGGCTCTTTTTTATTTCAAAGGTTTTAACCGTAAAGGAAGCGTTGCCGCTGTCCTTGTTGAACAGGTCAAACAAAAAGGCCACCACCGCGGGGATCAGCAAAAACAGCGCCACGACCGCGCCCTTGCCAAAATTCATCAAGCCGATTACTTCGTTGTACATATAGACCGGCAGCGTCATAAATTTGCCGCCCACCATCAAGGGCACCCCGTAATCGGTAAAGATCAGGGTAAAGGTGGCAAACAAGACCGAGATCATCGGTTTTCTCAGGTACGGCAGTGTGATAGACAGAAACTGCCTGATTTTCGGGATACCCAGCACCTGGGCAGATTCATACACCGTATAATCCTCGTATTGAAACACATCCAGCAGCATCAAAAACGCCACCGGGAACGAATACATCACCGAGCCTATTACAATGCCCCAAAAGCCATAGATGCTGGTGTTAAGGCCCAAAAGGTTGGTTAAGACCCCGTTGGCGCCAAACAGCACGATGAGCCCCATGCCGTGAGAAATGGAGGGAATCAACATCGGCAGCGACAGCAGCTGAGATAAAAACCCCTTTTTCCTCAAGCCGGAGCGCGCAATGCACCAGGCCAGCACCAGAGCCAGCACCAAGGACACCGCCGTGGCCGTCAGCGTCACCAGTACGGAATTTTTCAGCGATTCCAAAAACTGCCTGGAGCCCACAATGCCGCCCACATCTACGCTGCCTATGGAAAACAGCAGGCATATAAGCGGCGCCAGCACCGCGATGATTAAAAATACCAGCAGCGAAGCCTTGACCACCGCCCTGGCTTTCCATGTTCTTCTTTTCTGCATCCTGCTTACTCCACACAGCGTTTCAGATCCGCCATCTTCTGCTTTAATTGCGCCACCACAAAGCTCTCCACAAAGGCATTTTTCGGGTGATGGTAGATCTCTTGCGGCGTGCCGATTTGCTCGATGGTCCCCTCGCTCATCACCATGATACGATCGGACATGGTAAACGCCTCTTCCTGGTCATGGGTGATGTAAATCACCGTTGCCTGCGTCTTTTTCTGCACATCCTTTATGACCCGGCGCAGCGCCAGCCGGTTGCTGGCATCCAAGGCGGACAACGGCTCATCAAACAGCAGCACATCGGGCTGCAGCGCCAGCGTGCGCGCAATGGCCACGCGCTGCTGCTGGCCGCCAGACAGCTTATCCGGTTTTTTCCCGCTGTGCTCTTCCATCCCCACCTGCGACAACACTTCCAATGCCCTTTGGCGGGAGGAAGCCTTAAAATCGGGGTGCAGCTTTAGCGCATATTCCACATTTTGCAGCGCAGTCATATTGGGAAACAGCGCATAGTTTTGGAAGACGATGCCCATGCCGCGCTTGGCCGGCTCAAAGGCGGAGATATCCACGCCGTCTTTGAGGATGCGCCCGCCGTTTTGCTCGGTAATCCCAATCAGGATACGCAGCAGCGTCGTCTTTCCGCAGCCAGAAGAGCCCAGTACAGACAAGAACTCGCCCTCGTACACCGAAAACCCGATATGATCCAAGATTGTCTTTTTGCCATAGGCCTTATACAGGCCCTCCACCTTTATTTTTTCCGTTTGATTTAATGCTGCCATAGCGAAAGCAATTCTTCCTTTTTGTTCAAATCGTCAATGCCTGTCATATCGGCATATTGGATGTCCTTCGGATAGTTTTCAATGCTTGTATCCTGATCGGTATAGATTTTCTCCGGTACAAATTTTTCCTTATCTTCCAGGATCAGCGTATCCACAATAAAGCCAAAGACCTCTTTTACAGCCTGCCTTTGCATCTTTCCCTTCACCACGGAAACACCGTAAGTAGAGTATGGAGCCCCCTCCTCAAAGTAAAGAATTTCCAGCTCTGCGCCCTTGTTGATTTCCTGTACGGCCTGGAACGTCATCCCCAGCCCAATGGCAGCCTCGCCCTGCACCAGGGCGTTGACCGGGCCGGATCCGGAGGTGGTGAACTGCAATATATTTTCCGACAGCTTATCAAAATACGAAAACGCCTCTTCTTGGCCCATCGTATTGACCAGGCTCAGCAAAAACGCATAGCCCGTGCTCGACGTTTTGGGGTTTGGCATGGAAACCAGCCCCTTGTACTGGGGGCTTAAAAGATCCTGGTAGCTTTTCGGTACCGGCAGCTGCTTTTCCTGCAACAGCTTGGGGTTGATGATGATCGCATTGCTCTCCCGGTCCACCGTCATATAGGCATGGTTCGGGTCTACCATTTCCGGCAGATAGCGCGATGTATCATAGCCGGAAAGATCCTCCATCATATCCTTTAAGGAGGTTAGATAGCCGGATTCCAGCCCCATCACGATATCCGCTTCTGTTTCCGTGCCTTCGCTTTTTAGCTTGGAGGCGCAGTTACCCGTTGCAATATACTGAATCGTGATGTCATAATCAGGGAACTGCTCTTTGAGCCGGGAAAGGTAATATTCATTGCGAAACTCTTCGCTACTGGAATAGATCACCACTTTATTGCTAGCCGTATCCCCTCCGCCGCAGCCTACCAGGCCCAGCATCATGCAGACGCACAGCAGCATCGCCATAAACCGTTTCATTGTTTTCCTCCCCATTGTTCATAATTTTGTTTTGGCATGTCTTGTTTCAAACACGCCGATTTTCTTTTGCTATTTATACAAACAGCCGATCCAAATTCAGAAAGTATACTTTTTCATTTTCAGCAAAATCCCCCATATAGCCAATACACTTTCCCGTTTTTGCCGCAATTCTCCCCATTTTTCTTTTTTGTTCTACATGCTTACAAAAGTATACTATCTTGAACAAGCCTTGGCAATACATAAACCCTTTTTTCTTTTTGCCCTTTTATAAAACGTCGGGAAACGGCCGTTGCAGGGCACAAAGTTGTTGGTCAAAATCGCGATGAGCCGTTCCCGCGGGGAATCAATGATGCGGCACCCTACGATGCCGGCTGCGTTGCAGCCAAACCCCATGCACATGGTCAGCGCCTGTTTGCCGCAGGCCCGGCATTTTTGAAAATGCTTATCCAGGTTGAACGCCACCCTGGGTAGATAGCCCAGATCCTCCAGCAGGGTAAAAAGCGGAAAAAAGATGGCCATGGGCGGCAGCATCACCGATACCACCCACGCCAGCACGCGGTATACGCCCAGCACCAGCGCCCCATGCAGCCAGGCCGGCGCGTGGAGGTACATGAATAGGTCTGTCAGGCGGTCCTGTACCCAAAACAAGCCGCGGCTCAGCAGCTCGGACGGATAGTTTGCCCCTGTGATGGTAATCCAAAATACAGCGGCCAACAGCGCCAGCATGATGGGGATCCCCATCCATTTGCTGGTAAGGATGCGGTCTATTTTTAGCTGTTTTTCGTTGTATTTCGGCTCCTCTGCCCACACTACGTCACGGCAGACCGCCTCCGCTTTTTTATACAAGCAGGATACGATGGCATCCCTCAGCGGCCCTTCCGAAAGCCCCTGCTCTGCCAAATGCGCCCTGGCCTGCAAGACCGCGTCTGCCACCTCCTCTGTCTGCATCAGATCCTGCCCCAGTGCATTTTGCAGCGCCTGCATCAAGGATGCGTCATAGTCGATGAGCCGCAGCGCCATCCACCTGGCCGGAAACCGCCCCTTTAGATGGGGCGCCAGCACAGGCTCTACCAGGGAAATGGCCTGCTCGATGGCATCGCTGTACATCACCCGGGCAGGGGCAGCGGCGCTTGGCGTGGTGATGTCCTCTACGCGATCCATCAATGCGGAAAGACCCCGCCCGCTGCGCGCGCTGGTTCCTACCACCGGCACGCCTAGGTTCTTTTCCAGCGCCGTCAGATCTATGTGAATTTTCTTCTTTTCCGCTTCGTCTAGCAGGTTCACGCAAACCACAACCTTGGGTGTAATTTCTATCGTTTGCAGCACCAGATTGATATTGCGTTCCAGGCAGGTAGCATCGCAGACGACGACCACGGCATCCGGCCCGCCAAAGCATAGAAAATCGCGCGCCACTTCCTCCTCTGCCGAATGCGCCATCAGCGAATAAGTGCCCGGAATATCCACCAGCACATAGGAGGCGCCGTTGTGCTGCGTGCGTCCCTGGGCGTTGGTTACCGTTTTGCCCGGCCAGTTGCCGGTATGCTGGTTCATCCCTGTCAGCTCGTTGAAAACCGTGCTTTTGCCTACGTTGGGATTGCCCGCCAGCGCCACCACCTTTTCCTCTGGGCTCTGTTTTTCAATGACCAGGCCGCTGTCCGCTGCGCTGCGCCCGGTTGAATCGGATGTAAGTCCCATGCATTTCTCCTTCTTTGTTTATGTCGTTGCGGCCGTGGTTGCCATTTTCGGCGTTTCCGCCGGCTCCTTTAGCGCTGCAAACACACGTATCCGGTCCGCATCCCGGCGCCTTAATGCCACCACTGTGCCGCGCACTAAAAAGGCCGTAGGGTCGCCGGAAGGGCTGCTGTATAAGCAGCGGATCTCCGTGCCCTCGATCAGCCCCATATCCAGGAGCCTGCGCCGGATGCTGCCGTTGGATAAAAGCCTGTGTACCGTTGCCGTCATCCCCTGCCGCACTTGGGACAGGGCCATTTCTTTTGTAGTCATCTTTTCCATACTCCTTTTCATCCGTAGGGTGAGGAACGACATTGTTCCCTATCCATACACTATGCCAACGCCCCCGCGGCGGTGTAGCGCATCGGAAGCATCAAAAAAATAAAATTGACAAGCTTTTTTCTTATGGCATGGCAAAGTTAGAAATAGAAATGTTTCCAAGTATGAGGGGGAAATATTGAGCGTAAAACATTGGTTAAGCCATCTTTGCTGTCTATGCGTCTCCGTCCTTGTGTGCGGGTGTGGCAGGGCCGTGCCTTTGGCCGCACCCGCCGTGCCGGTGGAAAGCCTTTGCTCTTTCGGACAGGAAATCCTGACCATCCCGGCGGAATTTGCCGATTTGTATATCGATCCGCACTGGTACAAGGACTATGCTCTATACAGCTCCTATCAAATCCATAGCGGCCCCACCGAAAAAGGCGGCAGGCTTTGGTATGAATCCTACGGCTGGGTGGGCCGGGAGGTCTTCAGCGGCTTCACCCTGTCGGCCGCCAGGCGCCGCCCGGGATGTCATTTCCTTTTCACCCTTTGACAGCCAAAAGCCTTTAGACATAGAAATCCATATAAAGGACGAAACCAGCAGCCGCCTGTATGAACCGCTCCTTTTCCCTCGTGAGCCAGCGTAAATGCAGATAAAAAAAGAGCCTTACGGCTCTTTTTGGTTATATGCCCAATGGGGTCAATCCTCCCAAAGCACCACGCGGCCCTCTTCCCTGGTTCGGTTCAAATCGATCAGGCGCTGGTTTTTCGAGCCGCGAAAGCGCAGGGAAATGTCCTTTTGCGCGAGGATGAACCGGCCGTCCACCAGCACATCCAGCAAGGACAGCATCTCCTCCGTCGCTTCGCAGTGCGCATAGCTGCCCGGCGTTGTCAGCTCCTCCAGCGTAAAGCCGGAAAAGGACCAGATGGTCTTTTGCGGATACCTGGCGCGCACCCGGCGCAAAAACGGCAGCAGCACACGCTGGTTTTCCGGCTCGAACGGCTCGCCGCCCAGCAGCGTCAGCCCGTCGATATAGGAAGGGGCCAGCAGCGAAAGCAGCGTTTCCTCCGTCTGCCAGGTAAACGGCTCCCCATAGGAAAAATTCCAGGTTTCGGGCTGGAAGCACTGCTCACAGTGGTTGGTGCAGCCCGAAACAAACAGCGACACGCGCACGCCTATGCCGTTGGCAATGTCGCAGTTTTTGATCTCCCCGTAATACATCCGCGTCTCCTTTCTGCAAAAACAGGGCGCCCCGGATAGACGCCCTGTCTGCTGCTTGCCTTGTGCTTACAGGTGCAGCACGCGCTCTTTGATCTCCTGCGTACGCCCCTGGTTCCAGAACTGTGTGCCGATATAGCCGCAGGTGCGCCGCGCCACATTCATCTTGTCCTGGTCCTCGTTGCCGCACTGCGGACAGTGCCATACCAGCTTGCCGTCCTTTTCAATGATCTGGATTTCGCCGTCCCAGCCGCACACCTGGCAGTAGTCGCTCTTGGTATTGAGCTCGGCATACATGATGTTGTCATAGATAAACTGCATCACATTCATCACAGCCGCCAGGTTTTGCTGCATATTCGGCACCTCAATATAGCTGATGGCCCCGCCCGGCGACAGCGCCTGGAACTTGGCCTCCAGCGCCAGCTTATCGAACGCATTGATGGGCTCTGTCACATGCACATGATAGCTGTTTGTGATATACCCCTTGTCCGTTACGCCCTTTACGATGCCAAACCGCTTTTGCAGGCACTTGGCAAATTTATACGTCGTGCTTTCCAGCGGCGTGCCATACAGGCTGTAATCGATATTCTCCGCCTTTTTCCATTTGGCGGTATATTCGTTGAGCTTGCGCATGATCTCCAGCCCGAAAGCCTCACCCTCCGGCTCTGTCAGCTTTTTGCCGATCATGCTGTACACGCATTCCCACAGGCCCGCATAGCCCAGCGAAATGGTAGAATACCCGCCGTGCAGCAGTTTGTCGATCTTTTCGCCCTTTTTCAGGCGGGCCAGCGCGCCGTACTGCCACAAGATCGGCGCCACATCCGATACCGTGCCGGTCAGGCGCTCGTGCCTGCATTGCAGCGCGCGGTGGCAAAGCTCCATCCGCTCGTCAAAGATCTCCCAGAATTTGTCCATATCCTTGCCGGCGGACAGGCCGATGTCCACCAGGTTGACCGTAACGACCCCCTGGTTGAAGCGTCCGTAGTATTTCGGTTTGCCGGTTTCGTCCACATAGGGCGTCAAAAAGCTGCGGCATCCCATGCAGGTATAGCACTGCCCATCGCCGTTCTGGTCTACCTTGAGCTGCTTCATGATCTTTTCGGAGATATAGTCCGGCACCATGCGCTTGGCCGTGCACTTGGCTGCCAGC
>OLRX01000038.1_pt1 | contig 104082 bp, 103 predicted proteins | sample 1672991 | NCBI WGS metagenome assembly OLRX01 (sample SAMEA3136744, study PRJEB25190) | human gut metagenome | biome: human gut; feature: human-associated habitat; material: faeces | place: Austria | collected 2013
AAAACGAGTTGCTGGCATTCAATGTCCGGAAGAAAGGAAAATCACTGAAAGGGTGTATCGCAGCACTCCTGATGTGGTCGTTTAAAAATCAGCAGCCTATCGATAAGGGAATCATAAAGGCAGCAGGCGTATCTGCCGGTAAGGTCACTTTAGGAATTCCTGGGATGGCCAGAGCGAAGCAGATCATCACGGATTACTACATGGGAGGCGAGAAGAAGTGAGAGCGGCAAAATTCTTAAAATGTGAACCATGTGGTACATCGGGGAATACGGAAAGGGGCAAAATAACCGCTGTAAGTCAGATTCTGGAAGTAAAAGGAGAGCAGGCGATAGAAATCAGCCTGTTTCATAAAGGAGTTTTGAAAGGCAGGTATTTCGCAAACGAAGATGGTTATAATGCTTGGATCAATGGAACATGGCGCATCTGCAAACTGAACAATGCAGCCAGAGTGTGTATGGGAAAGGAACCGGTAAAAAGCTACTATTGCGATTTTGACGATTGTATCGCATGGGAATCCATCGAGGATAAACAGAGAGCGTTGGATTTCCTGGATACATGGAGAATAGGTGTTTATGAGGACGAAATAAATGAAGCGAACAGGCAAAAAGCAATGGAGCGGAAAGTGGACCGGATTAATGATATGATGGCAGAAATTCCATGCGTACCGGATAAAGTAGAGGATTGGTTGGACCAGAAGATTTTTCCGGGGCACATACTTTTTATCAAAAAAGTTGGAAAGAGAACTACATACAGTTGCACAGCCTGTGGATGCAGCAGTTGGAAAAAGAAAGGATGGAAACACGGAGAAAAGACAAGCTGCCCGAAATGCGGTCAGCTAGTAACGGCAAATAGCAGACAACAGGAGAAAGTAAGAAAGGCACCAGTTATCCTATTGCAGCAGTATGGAGAAAAGTGGGTAGAACGTCAGTTTAAAACAATCTGCAGATGGAGCGCAGGGAAAAAAGAAATCCAGATGTTTGAGGAAATCCGGGCAATTATCCCTAAAGGCAAAGATTGGGGAAAAGTCTGGTACGGAACACGAATAGAGGCAGATGAGTTCGAACAGGATTTCTGGGACAGAAATCAGCAGAACAAAAGGTTTGTACCATCGTATCTGTATCCTGACAATCTGCAGGAAGTCTTGCCATGTGGAAATCTGGAACGGAGCGGAATTGACGCACTGGCCAATAGCGGAACGAAATTTAACGTCAACAAATTTATTACATCATTCCGGGCAAGACCATATTTCGAATACATAGCAAAAGCCGGGTTGTACAGATTAATAGCAGATATTGTAGACCAATACGGTTGGTGGGGCGAACCAAGTTGCATGTGTACACACGAAAAAAAACTGAAAGATGCATTGCAGCTGGATGGAAACAGAACGAACCGGATGAAACAGATAGACGGCAACTTATATACATTAAATTGGCTGCAATATGAGCAGATGAAGGGGATAAAAATTTCTCAGGAAGCCTTACAGTATTTGACTGATAAAAAAATGAGTGTCGGTGAATGCAAGGATATTTTAAAAGAACTGAAAAGTGTAAACCGAATGGTCAATTACATGAAAAAACAGAAGATATCTCCAAAGAATCTGACTACCACATGGACGGACTATCTAGCGATGGCTAAAGCTGAAGGATACGACACAGAGGACGATATCGTAAGATTGCCAAAGGATTTAAAAGCCAGACATGATGAGCTGGTTGAATTAAGAAATCAGCGCGCAAACAAAAAACGGTTGAAAGGATACACTAAACTGGATCAGCAAATACAAGAACGGTTACCAGAGGTGCAGAAATATTTCTGGGAAGATAAAACGCACATGATCATTCCTGCAGGAAACTGTGAGGAACTGATGACAGAGGGACAGACGTTACACCACTGCGTAGGCAGCAGTGATCAATACATGAAGAAAATGGCAGCAGGAGAAACATGGATCTTGTTTCTTCGAAAAAAGGAAGATCTGGAAAAAGCGTATTATACCGTGGAAATAAACATGAAAGATGACCGGATCATCCAATATTATTCCGCATTCGACCGACAGCCAGATAAAGAGACCATCAGTGAGGTGTTAAAAAGGTTCAAACAGAGCATAAAAGCCAAACGAGTACGAATCACAGTACCAGTGACAAACATAGCGTAAGGAGCTGATATGGTAGAGGATTACAGAATCAAATTTCATACCGGAAGAGCGGAGCTGACAGGGCAATATACGGTAAATCGAAGAGGCAATACAAAAGCAATCACCAAATATATAGAACGCTATGTAACACCGTTGGGAGAGTTTCTCCCGGAGATTTGGAGAGAAGAAGCAAAAGAAGAGATAAAGGCCGCTGGGGAGATAGAACTTTTAGAACAGGTTAAGGAGCACTGTAGAAATCATTGTGCTTGGCTTAAAAAAGAAAACGAGCTGGAAGACTATGCTATTAGCTGCGTGTGCAATAGATCATACAGGGCTTGGAAAGATTTTGAGTACGAAGAAACAATAATTTGGATGTAGGAGGCAATTATGGAATATGTGCAGATGACTTTGAATGATTGGATCGAGATAAAACAGAAATTAAAACAGGAGCTTTTGGGAGTTAAGCAGAGCTTCGTCCGGATCGGATACGCTCTCCGCCAGATTGATGATCAGAAACTCTATGAGAGAGACGGATATAAAAGCGTGGCAGAATTCGCCAAGGCAGAATATGGACTGGAAGCATCAACCACAAGCCGTTTCATGTCCATTAACAGGGAGTATTCGATTGACGGATACTCCGAACGGCTCCGGCCGGAATATGCAGACCTCGGGCGCAGCCAGTTAGAAGAAATGCTGAAGCTCCCGGATAGTGACAGACAAATGATTCAGCCAGAAACATCCAGAGAAGATATCAGAGAGCTGAAGCGGTTCAATAAGACCGAACCGGCAGTAGGAGAAGCAGATGATCTTCGTCAGCTGATAGAAAAATTCTATCAGGACAATATGGATGTACTCAATACGGTATTTAGTGAAGTAGCAGAGTTTGGCGAACCGACAACACAGAGATTCAAGGAAATTGTAAATCCGGGTGGAAACCGGTCATATAAAAAAGGGCTTTTTTTTCTGATGATGTACGAAAATCGTGTAACATTCAAAAAAATTGGAGATACGCCAAAGGACATGAATTGGGAAGAATTCTATCAAATGACGATGGATATCTTCGGAGCATCGGCAGCAGGAACTGATACATGGCGGAACTATTTTGGCGGACCAGAAGAACAGGACGTTGTTGAACAACCGGAAAAAGAGGATGTTCCAGAAGAACATCCAGAGCCAATTAATGAAAATACAGAACAGGAAGCAGAAGAAAGCCAACAAGGCGAGGAAGGGACAGGTGGCTATGGAACAGACAGCGAAACAGAACATCAGGAAGATGACACCGAAGGAGAAGAAACAGGCTCCGGAGATTATGAAGAGGATACAGATGAGAGCATTGAACCGGCAGGAGAGGAGAGCCAGAGAGAGGAAATTGCGCCGGCGCAAAAAGAGCTAGAAATCCAAGAAAATGAATGCTTAGAATCATCTGCTCCGGAGGAAAACGACGATGAAAATGAGCCGGTAGAGGAAGAGATACCAGAGGTAGAAGTAGTCGATGAAATGTACGAAACGCGAAGAGAGTACATGAGCAATCTGACGGTTCTAGAGCTGGCACATTATCTTGCCGGAGAGCTTGAAAAGCATCATCTGGAGAAGATAGATACCGAAACAGAGGTACGGATCCACGACTGGTTAAGTGAAAAAGTTGACCGGTTCGGAAAACCGATGGAGGACGCAAGATGATAAAGATGATAAGAGTTTACGGAGATATGTATGTACCAAGAGAGTATTGCACGTTTACAAATCCGGTGACGAGTGGAGGAACTGAGGAAGTTGACTATGTAGATATGCCATGTGAGAACGGATGTAATAAAGTGTGTGAGAATTGTACATTGCAGAAAATCATGAATGAGTATGCGAGGCTAACAAGGCAGGATATAGACGAGAAGAAACGACATTGTGAAGAATGTGAAAACTATAAAGAAATCAGAAAAGGGCCGAGAGGAGGGAAGAAAGGAATATGCAGGATACTCAGACCATCGGAAATAAGAAACGGACGAGCGAGAGCCTGCAAAAGATTCCGAGTACAAAAAAACGAGTACAGAATCCAGTGTAAAAAGGAAATGGATCTGGGGCAGCAGGAGAATGTATACGAATGGCTGAAGCAGAGAGTAAATCGATATGGAAAGGCGGTGGCAGAAAATGAAAAAGACTGATGAGCAGCTGCAACAGGAAGTAGCGGAGATCCAGCGGTTTGTGGATGGGGATTCTAAGCAGACAGCAAAGAAAGTGATCCCTATTGCATATAATGCGGCAATTGGAACAGCAGTGGGAGAATGTCCGGAATGCAGAACATTGCCATTAAGAGAATGTGATTGCGCATATTGCCCGAACTGCGGGCAGAAATTGGATTGGAGTGACGCACATGAGATTAATTGATGCAGACAAATTACTGGTTCATCTGAACGACTGTGCACTGTCAGCATCACCAGGTAGTGGAAGCCTCAGAGAACTAATGTTGGCAAGGGCTGAATATAATGCAATCCAGAACTGCATGAAAGCAGTGGAAGAGCAGCCGACAGCTTATGACGTGGAAAATATGATAAGCGAAGTGGAGGTAAAGATGAAGGCCATGTGGTACTTTTTAGACTGCCATTCAGCACAATGTGATAATGAGAGTGGTGGAGATTGCGGTTATTGTAAAAAAGATTTCTACGATGAGATTGATAAAATCGTTGAACAGTTGAAGAATGAGTTGAGCAATCATTGACAATCCTTGATTACCTTGCATCCATGGGAGGTAATCCGGAATGGAGCCTGTCATACCTTAGATGGCAGCAGCTAAGAGGTGAAATACAGATAAGTGGCAGCAGGGCAACGCTGCAGGAGAGGAATAAGGGAGGCGATGCCGTTGGAGAAGATGACAAAGGAAAGATTGAAAGCATACCGGAGCAATAAAGCTGAGATACTGGAACTGGATTATGCTCTGCAGAACCGCTGGAAGTCAGATACTATGATCGGGAATGATGTAATATTTGATTACAGCAAAGGTTATCCGATGCCACAATGTGTGGTTGGGTTCGACCAGGAGAAATACGAGCGGTTGCAGGATCGTGATCTGAAGCGGAAGAAAGCCATAGAGCAAGAGTGCAAAGAGGTGGAGCAGTTTGTGGATGCAATACCGGACAGTCTGGCACACCGCATCTTCCGGAAGCTGTACATAGACGGCAGGAAGCCGGTGACACAGGAGCAGGTTGCGAAGAGTGTACATCTGGATCGGAGCAGTATAAGCAAAATAGTTGACCGGTATTTGAAAGATTCACACAATTCACAAAATGCACAGTTATAATAATACTTGAGCCAAAGGCGGAAACCAGCGGCTCGATTTCTCCCCTATGAGAATAAACCTACTTAAAAGGCATTCGGAAACGGATGTCTTTTTCGTTTGCATATTAGTTCGGAATGGAATATTATAAAAGTAGGTTTATTTTGATATGACAGGGAGATACATAAGATGATAGAGAACAAGAATTTATTATTGTATAGTGCAGAAAAGTCTGTGAATGCTATATTTAAAGCAGGGGCAGAAAATGCAGATACAGAAGATGTTTATTTCGTTGTTGGAACAGCAATACATTGGATGTCAGATTGCATTGATCGTATTCCAATTGCCCAAATAAAAGAGGAGCATAAACAATTATTTTCAGCATTGCGGTTTGCAAATAATTGTTTAAAGCATAATATAACATTTGAAAATGCACATAAAGTGAAAAGGTTTGGTTATCCTTATGATTATGCATATGATTATGGAACACATTATAACTGGATATCATTAGATCAAGTGAAAATAAGTGAAAAAAGTGAAAACCAACGGAAAAATTATAAAAGTGAATTGGAAGGAAAAAATATTGCAATTACATTGTTGGAAATACTAAATATTGTAAAAGAATATTATGATATGGTTTAGGGAGTTTTTATGGTAAAAAAAGTATCTGATTATCCCGAATTTGAAAAATATAAAAATTTACTTGAGAAAATAAATAGTGAAAGAGTTTTTTCAATACAGAATAAAAACGATGAATTTTGGCTAGTGGAAGAATGTGATGAATATTTTTTTCATGAACTTACAAAACAAGATTGTTTAGAATTATCAGAGTTATTTGCTGAAATTGCAAAACTCATAAAAGAATAAGTAGCAAACATTGACTAGGGCAGCAGGATTTACCTGCTGTCTTTTTATTATACAAAAAAATAACCGGAGGAGAGGACTATGGCAGAAAGCAGGCTGATCACAATTTCAAAAGCAGAACTAGATCCGAACCCGGTCCAGACAGGAAAAAGTTATATAGTCTGCGTTACGCTGGAAAAGAAAGCGTATCGGCTGGATTATCCATATGATTATGCACACGATTATGCGAAAGGAGACGAAAGTATGAGTGTAAAAACAGTACAGGCGGTCATTAATGACCAGACTTATACACTTACAAAAAACACCAGCACAGGCAAGTACGAAGCAACCATTACAGCTCCGTCAAAATCCAGTTATACATTATCCGGACATTATTATCCGGTAACGGTAAAAGCAACCGATGATGCTGGAAACGTAACCACAAAAGATGCAACAGACAGCACATTGGGTGCAAGCCTGAGATTGCAGGTAAAAGAGAAAGTTGTTCCTGTGATCACAATCACCGCACCGACTGCAAGCCAGTATCTTGCAAACAGCACACCTGCCATTGCATGGAAGATCACAGATGATGATTCCGGAGTTAATCCGTCCACAATCGCTCTGAAAATTGACGGTACTGCGGTAGATACATCCAAGATCAAAAAGACTGCAGTGACAGGCGGCTACACTTGCAGCTACACACCAACATCAGCTCTGTCAGATGGAGCACATACCGTTGTGGCAACTGCGAGTGACTACGATGGAAATGCAGCTGCACAGAAATCCGTAACATTTACTGTTGATACGATTCCTCCGACATTGTCTATCTCTGCACCGGCCGAAGGATTTATTACAAATAAATCTACCGTAACGGTTAAAGGTACCACAGACGATGCAACCAGCAAGCCGGTTACAGTTACTGTAAATGGAGCCCCCATACCCGTTACTCCTAGTGGAACCTTCAGCAACGATGTAACGCTGAAAGAGGGCAGCAATACCATCACCATTGTCGCAAAAGACAAAGCAGGAAAGACAACAACCGTAACCAGAACAGTGAAACTGGATACTGCACCTCCGGTTATCAAATCTGCAACTATCACACCGAACCCGGTTGATTGTGGTAAGACATTCGTTATTTCTGTAGAGGTAACAGACTAATGACCACGCAGGTATGGGGCTTGCTTGGCAGCAGTAAGATCATCTTCGACCGAACAGATGGAAATATCTGGAAGGTGACAGTCCCATTTTTAGAGAGCGGCGAGTATATCGTCGCTCTTTATGCGTTGGATGATGCAGGAAATCAGGCTTATGTTGCGACTATTTTGTATGTGGTTGACATTGAGAACATCCAATATGAAATTCGGATGCTGGATTACGCATCAGAAGCACAGACGACTGGTTTTACGATTGAAGCACAGATGGCAGATTTTACAATTGAAGCACAGACGACTGGTTTTACGATTGAAGCACAGTTGCAGAAGTATTCGATTGAGCAGGAAAGGTTGGAAAGGAGGGCAGCTTATTTTGCAGAAAACGCAGACACTTAGAATGTACACGGGTGAAAACAGAAGATTGTATGTGACAGTGACTTCATGTGATGAGTTACCCTTTCAGATTACAGATGCGCAGTATGAATTCTGGAATTGCGATATGGATATGTGTGAGGCAGAAGGTACCTGTGATGTGGATGGTCATGTGCTTAGAATTTCAGTTTGCCCGGCGAGACCCGGCATATATAAAGTTATATATTTTTTGAAAATTGCGGATGAAACTGTAATCTGTAGGGCGATGATAAACGTGAGTGAAGCATAGATAGAGATAGGAAGGTGAGACTGGTGGCATTGACTGAAAAACAGAAAAGGTTTTGTGATGAGTATCTGATTGATTTGAATGCCACACAGGCTGCCATCCGTGCAGGGTATTCAGAGAAAACGGCAAGACAGACAGCAACTGAAAACCTGTCAAAACCTTACATCAGAGAATACATAGATAAAAGACTGGCAGAAAAAGATGCTGAGCTTATTGCAGATCAGGATGAGGTACTAAAATACCTTACTTCTGTTATGCGAAGAGAAAAGAATGAGCACATCGTGGTAACGACCAGTGAAGAAAAAACGACCTATGTTCCGGACGAAACAGGAAAAGTACGAAGACAGACGGTAAAAAAAGAAGTTCCACAGATTGTAGAAATACCGGCGAAGCTGTCTGATGCGAATAAGGCAGCAGAATTGCTCGGAAAAGCACATGGGTTGTATACAGAAAAAATCGAGACAGACGTTGATATGGAACTCAATATTAAAATTGATTATGGGGATAGCAATGAAAATTAAAAGATTTGCGATTGAGAGAATACCGATTGAGGTTGAATATGTAAGAACAATAGCAGGAAGGTTGTTTTTGCTAGCTCATTTTCATAAACTGATAAAGTATGTGAAGATGCAACTGGTAATAAACGATATTCCGGTGTGCAAACCTATTTACAGGTTATACATTCCACAAATAGAGGTAAAAAAGCATGATGAAAGATAAGGTTGTTGAGATATTAGGAACGCTGTACACAATACATTTTGATGTGCCGGATGAAAAGATGCCTGAAGATGCTGATGGTTGCATGGATCAGAGCATTCATCAGATCAGAATTGCAGAATTTGAATCTGACAGAAATACAATTCAGGATATGGATTCATACAGAAAGAAAGTATTAAGACATGAAATTATTCATGCTTTTTTATATGAATCAGGAATGTGGAACAATAGCGGAAGCACAAACTGTTGGGGAATGGATGAAACAATCACTGATTGGATCGCTATTCAGTCACCAAAGCTGTTCAGGACATTCAAAGAAGCTGATTGCTTATGAATATAAACGTTCAAATGAATCCGGGGTTCAAGGAGGTTGACCAGAGCCATAAACGCTATATTGTCATGAAAGGATCGGCAGGATCAGGAAAATCCGTTGACACTGCGCAGAATTATATCCTGCGACTAATGAAAGATAAAGGCAGGAATCTGGTCTGTATTCGAAAATCTGATATTACGAATCGTGACAGCACGTTTGCTGAGCTGACTGGTGCTGTGTATCGGATGTTTGGGGATAAGGTTGACCGGTACTGGCAGATCAACATGTCACCGCTGAAATTAACCTGCCGGGCAAACGGCAATCAGATCATTTTTCGTGGCATGAATGATGAGAAACAGCGTGAAAAATTGAAATCCATCACATTTCAGCGTGGAAAACTGACAGATGTATGGTGTGAGGAAGCAACGGAGCTGACGCAGGCAGATCTGGAGATCATAGATGACCGTTTGCGAGGTGAGCTTCCGGAAGGACAATTTTACCAGATCAGGTTGACCTTTAATCCGGTGAATAAAAACCACTGGATAAAAAAGGTCTTTTTTGATATTCCGGATCCAAATGTGCTGACACATCACAGTACTTACCTGAACAACCGGTTTATAGATGACGCATACCGCGCCAGAATGGATAGACGAAAGATTGTTGATCCGGAAGGGTATCAGATCTATGGACTGGGTGAATGGGGCGAGATCGGCGGTCTGATTCTTCACAACTGGGAAGTACGGGAGTGCAGCCAGAATATAGCAGATTATGATGATTTTGCAATCGGGCAGGACTTTGGTTTTAATCATGCCAATGCTATCCTGCCGCTCGGCTGGAAAGATGGAAACATCTATATCCTGCGTGAACTGTATGGATTTGAAAAAGATACCGCTGAATGGATTGCAGAAGCAAGTGCAGCGGGTATTCCGAAAAAGCGGCAGATGTGGTGTGACTCAGCGGAGCCTGACCGAATCAAGATGTGGAAAGATGCCGGATTCCGGGCAAAGGGAGTCGACAAGGGCGGTTCTGCCGGATCTGTGAAAGCACAGATTGAATGGTTGAAGGGAAGCCCGGATCCAAAGGATAAGAGCAAGGTGATTGCCCGAAAAATATTCGTGGATCCATCCTGTACCAATACCATCAAAGAACTGCAGCAGTGGAAATGGAAAAAGGATGAAAAGACAGGAGAATACCTGGATGAACCGGTGTCTGTGATGGATGATGCCATGGCAGCGCTGCGATATGGAGTAGAAGGCTGGCGGAAGGCAAAACGTTGGCTCATATAATAGCGAGAATTGCCAGAAAGGAAGAAATATGCTGACAACAGAGGAAATAAGACAATTCATGGAAGAAGATAATGCTTCCAGAAAAAAGCAGTTTGCCAGAAAAGGGCAGTCATACTATGATGGCGATCATGACATAAAGGATTACCGGCTGTTCTATTACAACGATGATGGGGAACTGGTGGAAGATGAGACACGGAGCAATGTGAAAATAGCGCATCCATTTTTTACAGAACTGGTGGATCAGGCGGTGCAGTATATTCTTTCTGGTGAGGATGGATTTGTAAGGATGGATGATCCGGCACTGCAGAATGAACTGGATAAATATTTCAATCAGAATGAAGATTTTATTGCAGAACTGTCAGAAGTGTTGACCGGATGCCAGGCAAAAGGTTTTGAATATATGTTTGCCTACCGAAACAAAGAGGATATGTTGTCTTTTATGTGTGCGGATTCTGTTGGTGTAGTCGAAATCAGGGAGAAAGATACTGACGATGGTTGTGCTTATGTGATTTACTGGTACATTGACCGAATTGACAAGGGAGAAAAGACAATCAAACGTATTCAGGTATGGGATTCTGAAAAAGTATGTTATTACGTTCAGAGTGACGAGGGTGAGATTATACCGGATGAATCCGAAAAAATCAATCCCAAGCCGCATGTTACATATCAGAAAAAAGGGGATAAAGCCATTTACTACAAAGATTTTGGCATGATCCCTTTTTTTCGTCTGGATAACAATAAAAAGCAGTTCAGCAGTTTAAAGACAGTAAAGGACCTGATCGATGATTATGATCTGATGGCATCCAGTCTGTCGAATAATCTGATTGATTTCGACACACCGATTCATGTGGTCAAAGGCTTCCAAGGAGATGACCTGGGCGAATTGCAACAGAATCTGAAAACAAAGAAGATCATCGGTGTGGATGAGGACGGTGGTGTAGAAGTCCATACCGTAGATGTCCCCTATCAGGCAAGAGAAGCGAAACTGAATCTGGATGAGAAAAACATCTATCGTTTTGGAATGGGGCTGAATACAGCCGGTTTAAAGGATACCAACGCAACCACAAACATTGCAATCAAATCGGCATATTCTCTGCTGGATTTGAAATGTTCAAAGTTGGAAATCAAGCTGAAGCAGATGCTGCGTAAACTTGTGAAGCTGGTGATTGATGAAATCAACGAGAAGGGTGAGACCGCTTACCAGACCAGTCAGGTGTATTTCGAATTCGGGCATGAAGTAATGTCAAATGAACAGGAAAATGCACAGATTGCTTTGAATAATGCACAGGAGCAGCAGACACGTATTAATACACTGCTTTCACTGGCGGCACAGCTTGACAATGAAACGTTGATGAAAAATATCTGTGATGTTTTAGATATCGATTACGAGGAAATCAAAGATAAACTTCCGGATCCGGACGAAGCGGACAAGGATTTGAGCAAAGCACAGGACATTTTGGATGGGGTGAATGCAGATGACGAAAGAACAGAAGGCGGTACTCCAGAGCCAACTGAATAGTGAAAAGAGAACGCTGAACGAACTGAAACAGGTATACCGGCGGGCATTAATGGACTGTGAAAAGAAAATCATGGAGCTGTCTGCCAGAACGGATCTGGAAAACCTGCAATCCATCATTTACCAGACACGATACCAGGAAGTGATCCGGCAGCAGTTGGAGGGAATCTTGGCAGCACTGCAGTCCGATTCCTATTCGACAGTGTCTGATTACCTGTCCCGGTGCTATCGAGATGGCTATATCGGTGTGATGTATGATCTGCATGGTCAGGATATTCCACTTATTATGCCGATTGACCAGAAAGCCGTGGTTGGGGCAATACAGACAGATTCCAAGATCAGTAAGGGTTTGTATAACCGTCTGGGAGAGGATGTTGGAAAATTAAAGACTTCCATCCGGGCGGAAGTGTCCCGGGGAATTGCGGCAGGATTTACCTGGAATGAAGTGGCTACGAAGCTGGCAAAGTCATTTAAGACAACAGAATTTTCCAAGGCATACAATAATGCAATGCGGATTGTCCGAACAGAAGGGCACCGCATACAGGTTCAGTCAGCTATGGATGCACAGCAGGTGGCAAAGGACCATGGTGCAGACATCGTAAAACAATGGGATGCAACATTGGATGACAGAACCAGAGAAACGCACCGGATGCTGGACGGTCAGATCAGAGAACTGGATGAGCCGTTTGAGGTTGGTGGAATGCAGGCAGATGCGCCGGGAATGTTTGGAATCGCTGCACAGGATTGTAACTGCAGGTGCGCACTGCTCCAACGAGCCAGATGGGAACTGGATGAAGATGAGCTGAATACCTTGAAAGAACGTGCAGAGTTCTTTGGACTTGACAAGACAAAGGATTTTGAAGATTTTAAGGAGAAATATTTTAAAGCAGCGGAGCAGTATGAGGACAGAAAAGAAAAAACGATAAAAAATAATGTAGATGCTGCAGATATTCTCACACAGGAAGAAACAATTGAAAAGGCAAAGAAATACGGTCAAGAATTATTGGATGATGTTTCGGTATTAAAATATGATAATGGTGATCCAATTACAGACTATTTGAATTTTAAGTTAAAATATGATGCTTTGCCGAGGGTGATTTCTGATGCAGAATTTGAAAATGAAAAAGTAAAAAAACAGGTTTGGTACCGGGGAGTTGCAAGCACTTCTGACATGTCTGCAAAAGATATGGTAGAAGCGTTTAAATATGGAAAAATGTATGCTGGCCGCGGAGTTTACGGATATGGTACCTATGCAGATAAAGATAGGAAAGTAGCAGAACTCTATGCTGGCAAAGATGATTCTGGTCGAATTATTGAAATGTTATTAACAGATGATGTAAAAACAGTTGATTTTGTAGAAATATTTACAGAATACGAAAAAACGGGAATTCCCAAAATTGTTGGCAATAAACCAGAGGCATATCAGGACATTCTTGGAAATGTTGGAGCTTATGCTGCAGTCAAAGGTTATGATGCAATTCTTTTAAATGGTTTTCAGAATAAACAGCATGTGGTAATATTAAATCGTGGTAAAGTAATCGTTAAGGAGTGATATGGGATGAATAGACAAGATGTGGAATGGAGCAAATTTGCTTCTGGATTGCTTGGCTATATTGATGCAGGACTTAGCAGGTTTATAGAAACAGATTATAAAATCGATTTAAATATGTCGATGGGGGAGATTCTTCATGAGTTACAGGAAAGTACCAGCATAGATCAGCTATCATCCGATTTGCAGCGTGTGGCAAAAGAATATGAATGGCATTCTAAAAAGCAATAAAGTAAAATGAAAATAGTTGAAGCCATACAAAAAGACGAAGAAATTAAAACGTTAAAAAGGGAGTACAAAGAAAAATATCATAAGAATGCTCCGCCATATAATTATGATCAGTTTAAAGGGCTGGATGATTATAAAGCATATCTGCGGAAGCAGTTGGAGAAATAAGTATGATTGATTTATATTTGAAAATCAAAATCGGATGCTTTGTCATATCGGTGATATTTTATGTGGTATGCATCATTTATACAGTTTGGAAAAATAGACACTGATACCACTGATCAGAAATGGTTAGTGGTATTTTTATACCCATTTTTAAGAAATAAATAAAAGGTGCCGTATAAACGACACCTGCTACATTTCGTAGCGGGATTCGAACCCGCATCTGATTGTTAGTTAGACAATTGCTTTATCCATTAAGCTATACGTCCTTTTAGTTACCCAAAGGGCATATTTATAGTACTATGTTTTTAAATAAATGTCAAATTGTACTTGACTTTTGGAAGACATAAATATATAATGCGATTTATGGAAGACAAAAGTGAGGTGATTAGATGTCTCCAAGGACAGGACGGCCAACAGATAATCCGAAAGCCTACAAAATCACTGTCAGACTCGATGAGGAAGCAAATGCAGTTCTTCAGGCGTATTGCGAACAGGAGAGTATTGAAAAGGGTGAGGCAGTAAGAAGAGGATTAAAAAAATTGAAGGCTGAATTAAAAAAATAAGAGCAAGCGGTCAACTTGGCGGAAGACGCTCACTCTTGTTTTGCACCAGAAGTATCTTTCTGATAAATCTATCATATCAGATACAGATACTTCTTTCAAGAACCAAAAATTGAAAGGAGTTTTTTGAAATGGAACAGATTGAAAAAATATTTTATGATTGGGCAAATGATCAGACAGATAGTCGTGAGTTAAAAACAATGTACGGAAAATTAGAAGATGAACTTACAAAACAGGTTGGCAAAGAAAAATATTCAAAGTTCGAAGATCTGATTATGGATTGTATATTGTACGAAAGATTGGATGCATTCAAAGGCGGTTTTAAACAAGCAACAGCCATTTGGAAGGAATGCCTTTAGGCAGCGGAGGTAGTGACATGGAATTAGTAAGTACATCAACACAGACACCAATCGAGATTGCACTTGGTATTGATAAAGATGGAATGACAACAGCAAGAAAGCTGTATGATTTTTTAGGATTAGCACCACAGCATTTTGCAAGATGGTGTAAAAAGAATATCAGTGAAAATGATTTTGCGACAGAAAATGAAGATTATTTACGACTCACCACAAGTGGGGAGACGCCGACAGGTGGAGTGGTAAAGCGAGAAGATTACAAACTCACAGCGGGATTTGCCAAGAAATTATCCATGATGTCAAAAAGCGAGCGTGGTGAACAGGCACGTCAATATTTCCTTAAGGTAGAAGAAGAATTAAAAGAGGCTGCCCGTCGGGCTCCGATGACAGTTCCGGAACAGATCCAGCTTCTTGCAATGGGAAATGTGGAGATTAATCAGAAGGTTGACAATCTCGGCAAAAAGATTGAGCAGTTGGAATACGATCTGCCGATTCTTGGCATTGAAATTGATAAAATCACAACAGCGGTGAAAAAGAAAGGTGTACAGTGCCTTGGAGGAAAGAACAGTAATGCCTATCAGGATAAATCACTCCGGGGAAAGGTATACAATGATATTTACCGGGAACTGAAGCGTCAGTTTGGTGTTAGTACATATAAAGCAATCAAACGTAGCCAGTGCGATACGGCAGTTGGAATAATTACCGAATATCAGCTTCCTTATGTACTGGTGGAACAGGTACAGCTTCAAAATGGTCAGTTAGGTTTATGGGGCAGTACAGAAAATTAAATAATTGGAATGGAGAGAGCTTGGAAACAGGCTCTCTTTTATAATTCAGAAAGAAGGTGTTGACTATGAAGAAACAGGGAAAAAGAACAGGGTAGGAAGGCAGGTGATCCAAATATCTCCTAGCTATGGGTAAAATAGCACGCAGCACCCGCAAGGGTGTTTTTCTTATGTCCTGAATCATGACAATAAACTGATTCATATTATATTCGCCAGTGATGACGTAAAACATCAGCAAATATCAACTGTAATCGAGACATAACTCGTAAAAATCGTAGAATGAAGGGAACAATGAGATGACATTAGAGGAATTATTAAAAGCACAGAATCTTACAGACGAACAGGTAACCGCAATCATCGGCGGTATGAAGGAAAATAAGATTTTCACTGCTTCAGAGGAAAATCTGGATATCAGATATGGAAAATTAAAGACCAATCATGATGCTTTGGTTGCAAAGGATGCAGAAAGCCAGAAATTGATTGAAGAACTCCAGAAGGCGACAAAAGGACAGGACGCTGTTCAGGCAAAGATCACAGAGTATGAAGCAACCATTACACGGCAGCAGGAAGAACTACAGCAGGCAAAAACGGAAGCTGCATTAAAGGTGGGACTGCTTTCAGAAGGAGCAAAGGCAACTGACATCGATTATCTGATTTTCAAACTGAATCATGACAGTGACTGGAAGCCGGAACTTGGCGAGGACGGTCAGATCAAAGGCTTCAAAGACAAAATGGAGTCACTGAAAACACAGTGCCCGAACCAGTTTGAGACAGCTTCCGGTGATGGTGATGACGGATACAGACGCATGGATGATGGAAAACTTCCGGGTGGCGATGATCCAAAAGATTCTGTAACAAAAGAGGAATTTGCAAAAATGGGTTATAAATCCAGAGTGGAGCTGAGAGAAAGCAATCCGGATTTATATGAAAAACTGACAAAGTAAAAGAAAGGATGAATGAGAATGGCAGATTTAAGCAAAACTACAACACTTGTAAATGGTGACGTATTTGATCCACAGGTTGTGTCTGATATGATCAATGCGAAAGTGGAAAAGAAAGCGGTAATGACCGGGTATATCACAGTTGATAATACATTGCAGGGACAGCCGGGCAGCACGGTGACAATTCCAAAATGGGGTTACATCGGTGAAGCAGAGGAGTATGCAGAGGGAGAGCCGATCGACAAGAGCAAAATGGCATTTACTACTGCATCTTATGGTATCAAGAAAATCGGTAAAGGTGTCCGCCTGACAGACGAGGCGCAGCTTTCCGGTTATGGCAACCCGATGGGAACAGCGGTCAACCAGATTGCAATGTCCATCAGCGAAAAGCTGGATAATGATCGTGTAAAAGTCATGTATGAGTCTCCGAATATCGTAGATGATACATCTGCAGTGATCAAATATACCGCAATCGTTGATGGTGTGGATAAGTTCGGCGAGGAAGAGGACAGCAAAAAAGTAATCCTGATTCATTCCAAACAGAAGACGCAGCTTCGAAAAGATCCGGATTTCATTTCCGCAGATAAATACGAGTCTGGTGTAATGGTAAACGGTTCTATCGGCAGAATCGCAGGCTGTGATGTTGTAGTATCCAACAAAGTTGAAAGCCATAAAGAATGGTATAAGATCGACAGCGCCGGCAAAGAGGTTGTAGAAAGCGGTGGAGACGGAAGCACCAAGTTCAATCTCTCAGATGTTATCAAATCCCTTCCGTTTGCGAAAGTTGGTGACAAGGTAACAAAGGTGACTACAGAAGCATTTTTCAATCCGATCATCAAACTGAACAATGATGCCGAGACAGAGGATGATATGCCGGCAATTACTTACTTCCTGAAGCGTGGAAACCTTGTGGAGCATGACCGCGAACCGGGTGTTGCTGACGATATTGTCTGCACCGCTTATGGAATGCCGGCATTAACCAATGATGAGAAGGTCGTAATTTTAAAGGTTAAAGCCTGATCAGAAAGAGGTGAGCTCCGATGATTATGTCAGTGGAAGAATTCCGGATATACGTTCCAACGGCAGAAAATATGGATGATGGTGCCCTGAAAGGAAAATTACAGGCAGTGGAGCTTCTGATCCGGAAATATACGAATAATAATTTTCAGGATAGGAATAGGCGCTTTTATACTGGGATAGCAGATGGAGTATTCACCAAAGCATATCCATATATCAAAAAAGGGGATACAGTTCAGATTTCAGAATCAAAACTGAATAATGGGCTGTATCTCTTTTCAAATAATATGGAGCTTATGGATGAAGAACATTGCATGGTGACAAAAGTAGTGTACCCGATGGATGTAAAAATGGGAGCTGCGAATATGTTGAAATGGGATCTTGAGAACCGTGATAAGGTCGGAATACAGTCTGAAACAATCTCACGGCACGCTGTGACGTATTTCAACATGGATGGTGACAATTCTACCGTCGGATATCCAAAGTCCCTGGTAGGCTTTTTAAAGCCTTACAAGAAAGCACGATTCTGAAAGGTGGTGGAAGGATGATAGGTGGAAATACAATCGCACAGCTGCAGATCAGTACATCTGAGAAAACTGAAATTGGTGCCGGAGTGAAACGCTGGTCAACGGTTTTGGAACTTTCCGGATTTCTGGATCTTTCTTCCGGTGACAGCAAATACACCACCTACAATGCCAAGGTGCAGGAATCATCTCATATTTTTATCTGTGACTGGAAGCCGGTTGATGTGTCGATCAAGGCGGAGAACAGCCGGTTGCTGGTAAATGGCAGTGCATATGATGTCATGCTGATCGATGATCCGATGGGGTTACACCGGCAGCTTGAAATCTATCTGCAGTACAGAGGTGGTCAGTAATGTCAGTGAAATTTGAAGATAATTCCATCAAAGTAAAGGCTGCGTTAAATCATGCCACTATCCAGTGGCTGTACGAAGCATCCGGTGAACTGGAAGCGCAGGTAAAGCGGAATACCAGAGTTGACACGGGACAGACAAAAGGTTCCTGGACCTATAAGGTGGATGAAGCAAACGGTGAGGCAATGGTCGGCAGCCCGCAGGAAAATGCGATCTGGGAAGAGTTTGGAACCGGCCAGTATGCATTGAATGGTGATGGCAGAAAGACAGAATGGAAATATAAAGACCGTTCTGGAAATTGGCATACCACAACCGGTAAAAAGCCAACCAGGGCACTGAATAAGGCTTTCAATTCGTCGAAAGTGAAATTGAAGAAGCTGCTGGAAGCAATGCTGAAAGGAATGGGATAATGACAAATGCAGGATTAAAATTTATAAATGATGCAATGGCATCAGCACAGATTCCATATGAATTTATGGAATATACATCATCCATTGATTCCATTTCTGCATACTGGGTAGGTGAATATAACGAGGTTGAGTCATTTAACGAAGACGGACAGCAGGAAACGCAGTTTATTCTGACCGGCACGGGAAAAGAATGGGATGAACTGGAAGCGCAAAAGAACAAAATCAAAAAGTTATTCCCTGGCATACAGGGCAGAAGGGCAATTCTTGGGGATGGATCAGGGATTGCTGTTTTTTATGGAAATGCATTCCCGATTGCAACGGTGGATGGATTCCTGAAACGGATACAGATTAATTTAACAGTGAAAGAATGGAGGACAGAGTAAATATGGCAGCAGATTGGACTGAATTTGCAGTATCAGGTGTATCAGAGACCACACCGCAGAACATCATGCTTGGTGCAGGTACTTTGTATAAGAATTTTACCTATGAAAAAGCGCAGAACAAATGGAAAGGAACGATCCTTGGTGCGACTTCCGGTGGCAATAAGCTGACAATCAAACCGGAGACAACGGATATCCCTGTTGATGGTGTTACAGTCAAAGCAAAAGGACTGGTTCAGAAGATCGGTGAGACAGCACAGATTGAAACAAATATGGTGGAGATCACGAAAGAGTTCCTGCAGTCCACGGTGATCGGACAGACTGGAACATCGGAAGACGCCAGATTTGATGTGATCGAATCCAAGGCACTGATTGAGGATTCTGATTATATCGAAAACTTTGCCTTTGTAGGATTTAAGACAAACGGCAGCCCGATCATTATCGTCTTTGATTATGCAATCTGTACAGATGGTCTTGAATCAGACAACAAAGACAAGGAAGCGTCTGTAATCCCGGCAACCTTCCAGTGTGTGGCTGATCTGGTAGCTGGCGGCAGCACAAATAAGCTTCCGTATCATATCTATGTGCCGAATGCATCTGCAACACAGGCCACACAGGGAACACAGAAAGCGGTAAAAGCGTAGGAGGTAGTTGAACAATGAGTGAAACAGTTGTAGAAACAGTTGAATCAACAGTTGATGAAACTGAAAAGAAGTATGAGTTGAGACCGTTGGCAGCTTCTGACCTGGGAATGGTGTGCAAAATCATTTCTGAAATCGGTGTGAGACAGTTCAAAGAGTGTTTCAATGTCGACCAGATCAAAGAAAGCATGAAAGCAGATGCGGATGGAGCTGAAGAAACTGAAGATTCCAAGGAGGCAAAGGATGCAAAACTGGAATCCATTGGTTTCAGTGTAGTATTTGACATTGCCGGTATTGTGATTTCCAATATCCCGGCAGCAGAAGCTGATATTCAGAAATTCATCGCTTCTCTGACCGGATTGAGTGTGCCGCAGGTACGGGCATTATCGCTGGCAGACTATGGCGAGATCATTCTGGATGTGGCCACAAACGAGGATTTCAAAGATTTTTTCAAACGTGTCATGAAATTGTTCAATCGATAGGATACATCAAATATATGGATTTGCTGTCTCAAAGATATGCAGATCCATATTTGATTTTAGATGATTTTATTCGATTGCAGCAGCTTCATGGTTTTTTGGAAACGATCATGCAGAGCATTGCAGAAGAAAAGGTGCAGGACATCCGGTGGGAATATTATCTGCATAAGGTATGGGATATGTCCTTTGAAGAGTATATTGCAGCCTGCGACAGAGAAGCAAGGCCAGCGCAGACACCGACATTGGAGAAGGAGGACATTGTGCAGATCATCGAGGATTCAAACAGTATTCTGGATGAATTTGTATTGGAACCATAATTCTGAACATGGAAAGAAGGTGAGAAATAGTTGGAATTATTTAAACTTTTTGGAACGATTGCCATAAATAACGGCGATGCAAATAAGGCGATTGATGATACGACAGGGAGAGCTGAGAAATCCGAATCCAGAATGAGCAGTGCTTTTAAAAAGATTGGTGCTGCGATCACTACCTACTTTGCAGTAGATAAGTTGGTTTCCTTTGGAAAATCCGTAGTGGATACCACAGCCTCTTTTGAAGATGGCATGCTGAAAGTACAGTCCCTGTCTGGGGCAACGCAGGATGAGTACCAGAAGTTGTCTGATGCAGCCTTAAATTATGGCTCCACAACGGCTTGGACGGCTAAAGATGTTTCAGATGCAATGGGTTACATGGCTTTGGCAGGTTTTGATACAAATGAAATTCTGGAATCGACATCTGGAATGCTTTCTCTGGCATCTGCATCCGGTGAAGATCTGGCTACGGTTACAGATATTCTGACCGATTCCATGACGGGATTTGGAGACAGCGCATCGGATGCAAGTCGATATGCGGATGTACTGGCTACGGTCCAGGCAAAGTCAAATACCACAGTCGGTGATCTGGGAGAAGCATTTACCTATGTTTCTTCACTGGCAGGTACCTATAAGTATTCTCTGGAAGATGTATCGGCTGCCTTGGGAACGATGGCAAATGCCGGAGTAAAAGGCTCCATGGCAGGTACTTCGTTATCCAGTATCATTACTCGACTGGGAACCAATACCAGTGGTGCACGAGATGCAATTAAAGCACTGGGAGTTGAATTTTACAACCAGGACGGTACAGCCCGTAGCCTGGGAGATGTCATCAAAGATCTGTGTGATGCGACAGAGGGCATGGATGTGGAACAGAAAGCCGCTCTCGTATCAACGGTGGCCGGTGCGGAAGCACAGAAAGGCTTACTTGCCATTTTAAATCAGGGATCCGGAGCATATACAGATCTTCAGGAAAAGCTGAATAACTGTACCGGAGCGGCCAATGATATGGCTTCCAATATGGAGGCTGGTCTTGGCGGAGCCATCAGAAGTATGTCATCTGCATGGGAAGGGTTCAAAATCAATCTGGGAGAGAAATTTGAGGAACCTCTTGGAAATGCAATCCGGAGTGCAGCATCCTGGCTGTCAGAAACGGCGACACCGAAGCTTATGGATTTTATTGACCGGGCAGTGGAAGGATTCGGAAAATTAAAGGAACACCTCCAGCCGGCCGTTGACAAGATAAAGGATGCATTTGATCATCTGGTCACAGCTCTCGCACCGATCAAAGAGAAAATAGATGAATATGTATCCAGCGGCAAGGCAGCGGAGGATGCATCAAATCTATTGGATACAGCATTAGATCTGGTTGTTGGTGCAATTGAATTGGTTGCAGATAGTATCAATGTCCTGAGTAATTTTATCGAAAATATCATTCAGGGATTCAAGGACATGAAGCAGTGGTGCAGCGAAAATAAGACTGCGTTGGAATTATTGGCAGTGGCAGCAGGAACGATTACTGGATTGATCATTGCGGCGAATGCCGGTCAGATTGCCCTGAATGCAACTATGGGAATTGCAAATGGCCTGCTGATTGCCGGATCCGTAGCGGAAGGTATCATGAGCGCAGCAACCACCCTCTGGTCTGGTGTGTGTACCGTAGCTACCGGGGCAACCACGGCTCTTGGCGCAGCATTTACATTTCTTACATCACCGATTGGTCTTATCATCATTGCGATTGGAGCGGCGATTGCAGTAGGAATCCTGCTGTATAAGAACTGGGACAAGATCAAGGAAAAGCTGTCTGAACTTTGGAAACATGTCAAAGAGATATGGGAGAAGATCCGCACAGCGATTGTTGGGAAAATGGAGGAGATCAAAGAAAAAGTCGAAAGCGGATTCAATGCGGTCAAGGAAACGGCGGAGAACATCTTCAACGGAATCAAAGATTTTATTTCAACAGTGTGGGAAGGCATCAAAAATGTAGTAAAATTTGCACTTTTATTCATCGGTGAAGTGATGTCAGCTGCTTTCCAGATCATTACCATTCCGTTTCAGCTTATCTGGGAGAATTGTAAGGAATACATTATTGCGGCATGGGAGTTTATCAAAAATGCTGTGATAAGTGCGCTGGATACCATCAAATCAGTGATTGAAACGGTATGGAATGCCATTGTAGGTTTCTTTGAACCAATCCTTCAGACGATAAGTGGACTGTTTCAGACAGCATGGGATTTCATTTCGACAACCATCACAACAGCATTGACGATTATACAGACCATAATTGAAACGGTATGGAATGCAATCGTGGATTTTCTGACACCAATTCTTGAGACAATAAAAAATGTTGTACAGACCGTGTGGGATGGAATAACAACTACGATCACAACCATACTGGGAGTGATCCAGACTGTGATCACAACCGTATGGGATGTGATTAAAGCGGCAATCTCGACAGTCCTGGATGCAATCGAGTCAGTGATCACAACCGTGTGGGATGCCATCAAGTTGGTTATTATGACGGTCATGGGTGCCATTAAGGGAGTGTTCACGGCGGCCTGGGATGCAATCAAGACAACGGTCAAAAATGCAATCGATACTGTAAAAAATCACGTATCAAACGGTCTGAACGGCGCCAAGGAAATTGTATCGAATAATCTGGGGGCGATCAAAGACAAATTTTCCAGTATTTTTGAGACGATAAAGAATGTGGTAAAAAATGCCATTGATAAGATCAAAGGTTTTTTCAATTTCGAATGGTCTTTACCGAAGCTGAAGATGCCACATCCGAAGATTGAAGGCGAGTTTAGTTTGAATCCTCCATCAGTACCGCATTTTAGCATTGACTGGTATAAAAAGGCAATGAATGATCCGATTTTAATGACAAAACCGACTGCGTTTGGAATTAATAATGAAGGACAGATCATGGCTGGCGGTGAGGCCGGCGATGAAGTTGTAAGTGGTGCTTACAAGTTGAAAATGATGATCTCAGATGCGGTGGCGGAACAGAATGAAGGTATGATAACAATCCTTTCCAAAATTCTTGACGCAATTCTTGCCATTGATGAGAATATGGGCGGAAATCTGCGGCAAGCACTGGAAGGGGCAAGTATTGCGATAAATCGAAGAGATTTTGCACGGTTAGTAAACGAGGTGAAGTAATATGCTGGAAGAACTTATTTATAAAAATCATAGGAATGAAGAACTTTTGTTTGGAAAAAAGAATATTTTTGCAAATGAAAATGATCTTCATGATTTTGCCTGGAGCATAACTTCAAAAAGCAATAAAATAACCGGTTTTAACAAGGGGATTGTAACCAGGACAATTCCTGCGATTATTCAATGCGATTACGAGACGGATGGCACAGCAATCAGAAATGCCATGTTTGAGTGTACAGAAAAAGATGTATTGGCCATGGAATATGGAAGAATTGTGATCGGTGATTATTATCTGCAGTGTTACATTACGGCTTCCAAAAAAACCGATTATTTGATCCGTAAAGGGTATATGCGGATATCACTGGAAATTTCAACAGATCGCCCGTACTGGGTAAGAGAATCAAAATACACTTTCCAGCCACAGGAAGCATCCGGCAGCGGAAATAACATGGGCTATCCACACGATTATCCGTTTGATTATTACAATGGGATGTCGAACAGAGTATTGCTGAATGAAGCCATCTCGGATGCAGATTTTGAAATGGTAGTTTATGGCCCCTGTGAAAATCCGGAGATTCTGATCGGCAGCCACAAGTACCATGTGAACTGTCAGCTGGAGACCGGGGAATATCTTGTCATTAATTCGCTGAGTAAAAAGATATATAAAGTGAAAAATGACGGTGAGCAGGTCAATCAGTACAACCTGCAGGACAGAGACTGGTATGTGTTTCAGAAGGTTGCTTCCGGAAGTCATTCCGTGTCCTGGAGTGGGCTGTTTGGGTTTGACATCACCATGTATGAGAGGAGGTCTGAGCCAAAATGGACTTGATTCACGAAGATTCCAATCACGCAATGCTTGGGGCGATTGATCGATACGAATTGGATCTGGCTTTCGGATCAGATGAAAACGATTTTGAGTGCATCATGGCAATTTCCGATCATTGCTGCAGTATCGGTGATTATCTGGCAATGCAGGATGTAGTGAACGGGCATGTGAAATATACGGAGTATGGTGGCCGGATCGATGGTGTTTGCGTGGATACTGGAAAAGAGACGGTTACCTATTCCGGAAGGACCTGGCAGGGGATACTGTCCAAGAAGATAGTGTGTCCGGATGACGGGCAGGATTATCTGGTGTTATCCGGAGACGCCAATGAGGTGTTGGGATTTCTGATACAGCGCATTGGAGCTGGAGATCTGTTTGAGACACCCAGCGAGAAAGCAGGCATCACAATCACTTCATATCAGATGGATCGTTATATTGATGCATACACAGGCATGCGGAAGATGTTAAAATGCGCCGGCGCAAAACTGGTCATGTATTATCGTGAAGGAAAGGTGCATTTGTCTGCGGTACCTTTGGTGGATTATAGCCAGGATGAAGAGTGGGATTCTGACCAGATGAATTTTCAGATCAGCAGCAATGAACGGCCGGTAAATCATCTGATCTGCCTGGGAAAAGGAGACCTCAGTGAGCGGATGGTCCGGCATCTGTACATGGATGTGCGGGGAAATATATCAGAAACACAGACGTTTTTCGGCGTGGATGAAGTGACAGAGACTTACGACTATTCCAACGTGGAATCAGAGGAAGAGTTGATTACCGGCGGTACACAGCGACTGCAGGAAACTTGGGCGGCAGCAAATACGTTGGAAACAGATTTTGAAAATAATACAGAGTATGATGTCGGTGATATCGTGGGAGCACGGGAGACAATTACTGGAGTTACGATAAAACGAGACATCGTGAAAAAGATACTGAAAGTCAACAGCAGTGGCATCAATGTAGAATGTCAAATTGGAGAATAGGAGCGTGATGAAATGGCAGTGGAAATTATTACAGGGCACACCGGAAAAGAACATGTGACAGCGGAAGCAGCCGGAGCATTACATGCCGGAGTGATCGGAACAGGGAAATACGTCCTGGCCGGCGGTAATCAGTTTGCAGCGGAGATTGTATCAAATAACCTGATTAAGATTAAATCCGGTGAGCTGGTCAACCAGGGACGGCACATGCGCATCCCGGTGAACAGTTATGAGGAAGTGACCATTCAGAATGGTACGCAGAAGATGTACCGGAGTGATTTAATAGTGATGCGTTATAAAAAAGATACCAGTTTACAGGTAGAATCGGCGGAACTTGTGGTGATCAAAGGGAAAGCCAGTTCATCCATTCAGACGAGTGTTCCGAGTTATGTCAATGGAAACATTTTGTCCGGAGCAACGCAGGATGATTTCCCGTTGTACCGGGTATCACTGAGCGGTCTGACGATTACAAGCGTGACGAAGCTGTTTTCTGTGTCGCCGACAATCGAGATGTTGTCGAAACGGATGGACGATATCGGAAAGGTCAGTACGGCAAAGTTATTAACAGAATTTCAATGTGAAACCAACATGATCACTAAAACGGCGGATGGGATGGTTTCGCTGTCTGTGTATATGCACACGGGTGCTATCGGAGGCAATGCAGGAACGTGGTGGACTGCCGGCACGATTCCGGAAGGGTACAGGCCGAACAGCATTGTATATGGGACAGGCATGGTATGCGGAGATGGTTGGCTGAATGCGGTACCTACAGCTTTCATGATTTCTAATGGATTGCTGTATTTGTATGGACAGAATTCAGCAGCAACCATGCTGGTGATCAACATGACGTATGTCGCAATGGGAAGTGTGGTAGCATGAGAATAAAGGCGCTGATCCGATGATTGCGATTGATGAGCCGATAGCGTAGGCAGAGGGGAGTGATGAAAAAAAGTGAATGATTTACTACTGCAGACATACTATGTAGCCCTCCCAATCATACTAACGGCATTGATGGGGTACATAGTATGGTTGCTGAAAAAGCAGAAAAGGGACAGGGATGCAAACAGCAAGGGAACCATGCTGCTTCTGCGTGTACAGTTGATTGAATATCATGATAAATATATGAGGCTTGGAGAAATCCCATCTTATGCTTACGAGAATTTCAATGAGATGTATGATGCATATCATAAATTAGGTGGAAATGGAATGGTGACAAAAATGAAACAGGAAATTGAAGAATTGCATTTTAAAAAGAAAGGACAGTAAAATGACAGATTTAGGATTTTTAGCAGATTTCATGATTCCGGTAATCGTAGGGATTTGCCTGTGTGTTGGGTATGTGATCAAGAAATGGGTGAAGGATGTTGATAATAAATATATCCCGACAGTCTGTGCGCTGCTGGGAGTGATCCTTTCTATCTGGATCAGCGGATGGAATGTTTCTCCTGCTGTGATCCTGAGCGGATTATTCAGCGGTCTGGCATCCACAGGACTGCATCAGCTGTTCAAACAGTATATCGAAAAGAAAGAAGGTAATGAGTAATGGCATACACCATGAAAGAAATATGGGCTTCTATAACCAACTATGGAGCGCATAGAGCATTGCACAGTATCAGGTATATCGCTATACATTTTACCAGTAATGATGGAGACACAGCAGAAAATAACGGTAAATATTTTCAGGTAGCTAATAGAAAGGCATCAGCGCACTATTTCGTGGACGACACGACCGTAGTGCATTCGGTCCCAGACGATCGTGTTGCTTGGTCTGTTGGCGGAAACAAGTACAATAATGGTGGTGGCCGGCTATATGGAATCGCCAAAAATGCAAACACGCTGAACGTGGAGCTGTGCGACACGATAAAAAACGGAACCGTAAAAGCAACAGAAGCGACGATCAATAACGCTCTGAATCTTGTAAAAGGGCTGATGAGCAAATACAACATTCCGGTTGATCGTGTAATCCGGCACTACGATGTCAACGGAAAGCCATGCCCAGCCTACTGGGTGGATGAAACACTGTGGGAGCAGGAGTTCCATGGCAGACTGACACAGCCAGACATCCCGGACGGTCTTGCCGATCAGGCGGCATCAGACGGCAACTGGTATTATTACAAAGACAATCAGGTCGCGACTGACTTCACCGGGCTTGCGCAAAATGTGAACGGCTGGTGGTATGTCCGGAACGGTGTGGTTAATTTCGGGGCAAATACCGTAGCTCAGAATGAGAACGGCTGGTGGAAAGTAACCAATGGCGCTGTTGATTTTAACTACACAGGAATCGCCCAGAATGAAAACGGCTGGTGGAGAATCGAAAACGGAAAAGTAAACTTTGATTATACCGGTTTGGCACAAAATGAAAATGGATGGTTCTACCTGCAGGGAGGCGCAGTAAACTTCAATTATACCGGACTGGCAAAAAATGATCAGGGCGTATGGTACGTCCGCAATGGAAAAGTTGATTTTGATTATTCCGGAAATATTACTGCCAGAGTTGAAAAAGGCAGAGTAATCGTGTAATATAGTCATATACAAGTTTTTCAAACCTTCTTATTATATGTAATAGTCACTTCCATCTTCTTTGAGCAAATTCTTCTGTTCCAATATCAGTTAACAATCCTGCAACTTCCCGGTAAGGCATTGCATATCGTTGAGACAGATATCGCATAGAAGCGGAGAGCTCTCCGTCCGGGCCTCCAAACTGAGAGATGATCACTTTTGCAATCGCCGGATTGGATTTTGTGATACAAACCGGATACTGTAATCTTTTTTCATAGTTCCACATAAATTAGTAGTACCCCCTTTCCCATGGCCATGGTGATACGGTCCACTGCCAATAATTCTGCCTCTGTTCTCCGGTCTGGGTAAGGGGACCAAATTTTGTTTCATATTCAGCTACAAAATGATTGTATTTGTGTTTCATATGCTGAAAATAATCCAGTGCATCTGGATCCTTTGGATGAGTATCCAAAAAGAGGGTAATATCACTGATGGCGAAGCCACACTGATAGATGGCATTCATCAGACGTTGTTTTTCTACATTACATGCAGTTTTCACGATACATGCCTCCCCTCCCGGTAAACGGTTTATCTAATTCGGCAAAAATGGTACCGACCTGAAGCGCCTGCTCCAGATCATACAGATTTCGGAACTGCTGCCAGGGGACGTAAGCCATGGCGATGGTTCGGTTTTCGTCGTTGGGATGTTTAAAATCTGTCATATACTGACGTTCTGTGTTCATAGAAGTACAATTACAGTTCAATAGATGAAACCCTTTCCTGATTTTTATTTATTTTATCATATGAAAAATAGTGGATAGTGTGCAAATGGTAACTGATTGTTTTTTGTTAAGTACCCGGGGTGTTTTCTATTGACCATGGAGGGGGTTAGGCTTTAAACTAATGATAGGGATAGGAGAGACCATAGGAAAGGGTGATTAGTTTATGAGAGGATTACACACACAGGTTTCAGATTTGAGAAAGGATGTTTTTGTTGAGGTTGCGCGTATTGCGTATGAATCTGATAACATAAACGATGACTTGGAGTCAATTCCATATAAGTTATCTCCGGATGAGAATCCACGTTTCAGAGATAGTGTTTACAGAGAGCGTGCAGTAAGTTCCGAACGTACCAGACTGGCACTTGGATTATCTCTTCGACCACAGAATAAACCGGTTCATATTACCAGCGGTCTGGATGAAGCTACTGTGGATGAGATGTATTATGAACCACCTTTGATGCAGGTGATTCCGTCTGCATGTAACGCATGTGAGGATAATGTATATGAAGTAAGTAACCTTTGTCGTGGATGTCTGGCACATTCCTGCATGGAGGTCTGTCCGCGGGATGCGATCACACATGTGGATGGGCAGGCACATATTGACGAGTCAAAATGTATCAAATGTGGAAAATGTAAAAGTGCTTGTCCGTATGATGCAATCGGTAAAAAGGTACGTCCTTGTTCCGTTGCCTGCGGTGTCAAAGCAATTGAATCGGATGAATATGGCAGAGCTGTCATTAATCAGGACAAATGCCTGTCCTGCGGTATGTGTATGGTAAGCTGTCCGTTTGGTGCTATCGCAGATAAGTCCCAGATTTTCCAACTGATCCGTTGTATGAAAAATGGCGGCGAAGTCGTTGCAGAAATCGCACCGGCTTATGCAGGACAGTTTGGCAAAGAAGCGACACCGGATAAGATATATGCGGCATTACTGAAATTAGGATTTTCACAGGTATATGAGGTAGCACTTGGTGCGGATATCGGAGCAGTGACTGAGGCACATGATTATGTGTACCATGTAAAAACAGGAGAAAAACCGTTCCTGCTTACATCTTGCTGTCCTGCATGGTCCATGTTGGCAAAGAAACAGTTTCCGGAGATTATTGACAGTGTATCCAAGGAGTTGACTCCGATGGTTGCAACTGCACGAAGCATTAAGAAAGAACATCCGAATGCAAAAGTTGTGTTTATCGGACCGTGTGCAGCAAAAAAACTGGAAGCAATGAGAAAAACAGTCCGTAGTGACGTGGATTTTGTTATTACATTTGAGGAACTGGATGCCATGTTTGAGGCACGTGGCATTGATCCGAAGACAATTGAGAGTCAGGGACATCTGCATGATGCAACAGCAGCCGGTCGTGGCTATGCGGTAGCCGGTGGTGTATCTAAGGCTATTGAAAACTGCATCCATGAATACTATCCGGATGTGGAGGTACAGATTGAGCATGTAGAAGGTCTGGATGAGTGTAAAAAAGTTCTGATGCTTGCAAAAGCCGGACGAAAGAACGGATACCTGATTGAAGGTATGGGTTGTCCGGGCGGATGTGTAGCCGGAGCAGGTACATTGATCCCGGTACCGGAGGCAAAGAAGGATGTACAGCAGATTGTTAAGGATTCTACGAAAAAACTGCCTCCAAAACAATTACGGGAGATAGAATTAAAATAATTTATGAAGATTGATACAAGTCAGATCAATGCGATCAGGCATAAAGACGGACCTGAACTTGTACTGGCGGGACCGGGGTCGGGAAAGACCCTGGTCATCACCCGCCGTGTGCAGCATCTGATCGACCAATACCATGTACCGCCATCTGCCATTTTGGTGATCACGTTTACAAAAGCGGCAGCTACAGAGATGAGACAGCGGTTTGAAAAATTGATGGGCGGCAGGAGAGTACCGGTTTCTTTTGGTACGTTTCATGCGGTCTATTTTATGATTTTAAAACATGCCTATGGTTATACTGCAGATAATATTGTAAAAGAAGAGCAGCGTCTGCAGTTTATGAAAGAATACATTCGTCGTCTGCGCCTGGAGTATGATGACGAAAATGAATTTATTTCCAGTCTATTCTCAGAAATCAGTCTGATAAAAAACACTTCGGTAAATCTGGCACATTACTATTCTTCCTGCTGTGGGCAGGATGTCTTTCGAAATATATTTGAAGCTTATGAAAATTTCCTGCATCAGAACCGTTTCATAGATTTTGATGACATGCTGGTGTATTGTAAAGAACTGTTGGTACAGCGCCCGGATATTCTGGCGGCGTGGCAGCGGAAATATCAGTATATTCTGATCGATGAGTTTCAGGATATTAATCAGATCCAGTATGATATTATTCGTATGTTGGCAGCACCTCAGGACAATCTGTTTATTGTCGGGGACGATGATCAGTCTATTTACCGATTTCGTGGTGCCAGACCGGAGATTATGCTGAATTTTACAAAAGACTATCCGGATGCAGGGAAAGTAATTCTGGATACGAATTATCGTTCCGGGGCAGAAATTGTCCGTCATGCAGGAAATCTGATCTCTTTTAATCAAAAAAGATTTGAAAAGAAAATTACACCGGCTGCCAAAACAGGTATCCCGGTTGTAAAACAGGAATTTCAGACGCAGCGGGAGCAGAATCTGTATGTGATACAGGAAATATTGCGTCTGCACCGGGAAGGTATGGAATATAAAGATATGGCAGTGTTGTTTCGAACAAATATGCAGCCACGATTTTTAATGGAGATGATGCTGGATTACAGTATTTCATTTACAGCAAAAGACCGGATTCCGAATATTTATGACCACTGGATTACACGGGATCTCTTTGCATATATAGATATTGCCAGAGGAGACCGCAGACGCAGCACATTTCTGAAAATCATGAACCGTCCGAAACGATATCTTTCCAGGGAAAGTCTGCCCTATGAGGAAGTGGCTTTTGATGTATGGGAAGAGTATTATGAGGAACAGGGCTGGATGGTACAGCGTTTGGAAAAGCTGCAGATGGATCTGAAGGTGATCGCTGGAATGCGGCCATATTCTGCCATCAATTACATTCGAAAAGGCGTAGCATATGAGGATTATCTGCGAGAGTACGCAGAGGTACGTCGGATTCCGTTCGAAGATTTGGCAGATGTACTGGATGAATTACAGGAAAATGCCAGAGGATTTGAAACCTTTGACAGCTGGTTTGAACATATCAAGCAGCTGCGGGAAGAACTGGAGGAACAGGCAAAAAGCTATAAAGTGGCAGAGGGTGTCAACTTGAGTACATTGCATTCATCGAAAGGATTGGAATATGATACTGTATTTCTGGTGGATGTGAATGAAAATGTCATGCCAAACAAGAAAGCAGTGTTGGATGCAGATCTGGAAGAAGAACGCCGGATGTTTTATGTCGGAATGACACGGGCGAAGAACCGATTATATCTGCTCTGGTCCCATCAGATCCGAAACAAAGATATGGATCCGTCACGCTTCCTGATTGAGTGTGAGTCTGCTCAGACAAAACGGTAGAAGTAAGAGATCGTAAAAGAAGGTAGAGTCAGATTTATCTCAGTGAATGAGACAAATCTGACCCTACCTTTTCATAACTTAAAAATTAATCACAGCTTACATCTGATCAAATTCTTCTTCGTCCAGTAACTCATCGAAGCGGTCGCTGACTGCATCGAATTCATCATCATGATCAATGTTTTCGAGAGATGGATTGCCTTCTTCGTCTTCAAAGTAGCGGTAGAAGATGACTTCATCATCATTATCAACCGGAACCAGTGCGATGTAATTCTGATTATCCACATCAAAGATGGTCAGAATCTGACATTCCAGCTGGGAACCATCATCAAGATCCAGCGTAACAAACATTTCCTGTGGATCGAAGATTTCATCTTCATTGTTTACGTTATTCGGATTACTCATTTTAATTGTCCTCTTTTTTTCTATATATTCTTATATAGGACTTTACCCCATAGAATACTACAAGTATAAAAATTTGCAGTACAAAAGTCAATTCTTTTTCCCATTTTTTTGTTGACAAAAGAAAAGAAATCGCATATACTTTGAATATCAAACTATTTGAAGTAAAAACAATTTGAAAGGAAGAATAAAATTATGTTAGAGAAAATGAAAGAAATGATCGCAGATCAGTTATCAGTAGATGAGGATAAAATTACACTGGAGTCCAACTTTAAAGACGATCTGGATGCAGATTCTTTAGATTTATTTGAACTGGTTATGGCTCTGGAAGAGGAGTATGGTATCGAAATTCCATCTGAGGAACTTGAGAGCCTTACAACAGTTGGCGCAATTATCGATTACCTGAAAGCACATGGTGTAGAGGAATAGATTTAAATGAAAACAAGAATTACAGAACTTTTTGGAATTGAATATCCGATCATTCAGGGCGGTATGGCCTGGGTAGCAGATTATCATCTGGCGGCAGCAGTTTCCAATGCGGGTGGTCTTGGTTTGATCGGTGCGGCAAGTGCGCCGGGCGATGTGGTTCGGACACAGATTCGCGAAGCAAAGAAATTGACAGATAAGCCGTTTGGTGTAAATATTATGCTGCTTAGCCCGTATGCGGAAGAGGTAGCACATATTGTTGTGGAGGAAGGTGTCAAGGTTGTTACAACCGGTGCCGGTAATCCGGGTAAATACATGGAAATGTGGAAAGCTGCCGGAATCAAAGTTGTTCCGGTTGTTGCAAGTGTGGCTCTTGCAAAAATGATGGAGAAAGCCGGTGCGGATGCGGTTGTTGCTGAGGGAACAGAGTCCGGTGGTCATATCGGATCCGCGACAACCATGACACTGGTTCCGCAGGTCGTTGATGCAGTGGAGATTCCGGTAATCGCAGCTGGTGGTATTGCAGACGGAAGAGGATTTGCAGCAGCGATGATGCTTGGTGCAGAAGCCGTACAGATTGGTACCAGATTCTGTGTGGCTGCCGAGTGCATCTGTCATGAGAATTACAAACAGAAGATCATCAAAGCGAAAGACATTGATTCTGAAGTAACTGGCCGCAGCAACGGACATCCAATCCGTTGTTTGAGAAATCAGATGTCCAGAGAGTATCTGCGTCTGGAAAAAGAAGGGGCCGGATTTGAAGAGCTGGAGCGTTTGACGGTCGGATCTCTTCGAAATGCAGTTATCGACGGTGATGTTAAGAATGGAACTGTTATGGCTGGCCAGATTGCAGGCCTGATCAAGAAAGAGCAGAGCTGTAAGGAAATTGTGGAAGAAATTATGGAGCAGGCAGAGAAATTAATGCACTGCTAACAAAAAAGACAATTAGATTCAGGGAAAAACATAAGGATAACAGAAGTTTACCTGAAAAGAGTTGCAATGATAAGCGAAAAGGAGCAAATAAAATGAAAAAAATAGCGTTTATTTTTCCCGGTCAGGGGTCACAGTACGTTGGCATGGGAAAAGATTTTTATGAGACTTTCCCATGTGCAAAAGAAATGATCGATCTGGCAGAAAAAGTAAGCGGTATCCCTATGAAGGAGCTTCTTTTCGAAGAAAATGAAAATATTAATATTACAAAATACACCCAGATTGCAATGCTTGCAGATGAGCTTGCAATCTGGAGTGTGCTGCGTGAAAAAGGAGTAGAATCTGCAGTAAATGCAGGCTTGAGCCTTGGTGAGTATGCAGCATTGGTTGCATCCGGAGTAATGACACCGGAAGATGCATTCCGTGTGGTGACAAAACGTGGAGAATTTATGCAGGAAGCGGTTCCGACAGGCGGAGCCATGACTGCAGTGCTTGGGGCAGACACGGCAGTTATTGAAAATATCTGTGAAGAGACGGAAGGAATTGTATCCATTGCAAATTATAACTGTCCGGGACAGATTGTAATCACCGGTGAGCAGAAAGCCGTGGACACGGCAGCGGCAGCCTTGAAAGAAGCAGGTGCAAAACGGTGTACACCGCTGAATGTCAGCGGTCCGTTCCACTCAGCGATGTTGTTGCCGGCGGGAGAAAAACTTGCGGCAGAATTAGAGCAGGTAGAAATTCATAAAATTGCAGTTCCTTATATTACAAATGTAACTGCTGATTATGTGACAGATTCGTCACAGGTAAAAGAATTACTGAAAAAACAGATTTCCTCATCCGTCCGCTGGCAGCAGAGCGTAGAACGCATGATCGCAGACGGTGTAGAGACATTTATTGAAATTGGACCCAAAAAATCCCTTTGTGGATTTATGAAACGTATAGATAAAACCGTTCCAGCTTATCATGTTGATAAGGTGACGGATCTGGAGTCCGTATTAGAAGTGATATAACTTTCATCTCAGTCTGAGTTGAGACTCCCACTTCTACAAGTGGTGAGTAATAACAAATCTTTCTCAGTGGAAGTTCAATCTCCGACTGAGATAAACGCTCCGCGAGGATGTGCAGTGATTCTGAGAAGAATATGTCAGCTTTCGCTGACCAGAATCACGCACCAAGTCTCACGTGCGTTCGACTTGAACTGATATGAACTTTGGTAAGGAGTGTAAAGATACATATAGGAATCTCTCATGAGTAATAAGAGGTGTATCTTGCAGTAAGAATGCGGTGACATTCTTGAATGAAACAGATTTTGCAGGGCTGGAATGCAGGAGGCAGTATGGAGAAATTATTAACAGATAAAGTAGCCATAGTTACCGGTGCAAGTCGAGGAATCGGCAGACAGATTGCCATGACGCTGGCACAGGAAGGGGCTTATGTTATTGTAAATTATAACGGATCAAAGGAAGCGGCAGAGGCAGTGGTTGAGACTATCACGGCAGCCGGTGGTCAGGCAGAAATCTGGCAGTGCAGTGTGGCAGATTTTGTGGCAGTAGAAGAGATGATCAAATCTATTTACAAAAAATTTGGTCACATTGATGTTCTGGTAAACAATGCCGGAATTACAAAAGACAATCTTCTGATGAAAATGAAAGAAGAAGAATTCGATGCAGTTATTGATACGAATCTGAAGGGAAGTTTCAATACGATGCGTCATATTGCAAGATATATGTTGAAACAGAAAAGCGGAAGCATTGTTAATATTTCTTCTGTATCCGGAATTCTTGGTAATCCGGGACAGATGAACTATTGCGCTTCCAAAGCAGGCGTCATTGGCATGACAAAATCTATGGCAAGAGAGCTTGCAAGTCGTGGCATCCGTGTGAATGCAGTAGCACCTGGATTTATTGAGACAGAAATGCTCGATCAGATGACAGATGCGGCAAAAGAAGCCGGAAAGGCACAGATCCCATTCGGACGTTATGGAAAAACGGAAGAGATTGCAAATACAGTTGCATTTCTGGCATCCGAAAAAGCGTCCTATATCACCGGTCAGGTAATTTGTGTGGACGGTGGCATGGCAATGTAAACATGCAGTGGCATAATCCTTTCAAATATTATTGAGAGTGCAGGCGTTGTGTGCAACAGTACACGTTACATGTTTATCAAAGTGTATAGAAAATGTAAAAAAGGAGACACATAGATGAGACGAGTAGTAGTGACAGGAATGGGAACCGTCAATCCCATCGGTTTAAATGTAGATGAATACTGGGAAGGACTGAAAGCCGGAAAAACAGGTTTCGGCGAGATTACTTATTTTGATACCACAGATTTCAAGGTAAAAGTCGCAGCAGAAGTAAAAGGTTTTGTGGCAGCAGATCGTATGGATAAAAAGGCAGCAAGAAGAATGGAGCCGTTTGCGCAGTATGCAGTGGCAGCAGCAAAAGAAGCATTTGAGGATGCCGGTTTGGATATGGAAAAAGAAGATCCGTATCGTGTTGGCTGCGCCATTGGTTCCGGTGTCGGAAGTTTACAGTCTATCGAGCGTGAGCATAAGAAACTTCTGGAGAAAGGACCGTCCAGAATTAATCCGTTACTTGTTCCACTGATGATCACAAATATGGCAACCGGAAACGTAACCATTCAGCTTGGCATAAAAGGAAAAAGTATCAATGTGGTAACAGCCTGCGCAACAGGTACTCATTCCATCGGTGAAGCATTCCGCTCCATTCAATACGGAGAAGCAGACGTGATGCTGGCAGGTGGTACGGAAAATGCGATCACTCCGATCGGTGTCGGCGGATTTACAGCGTTGACTGCACTTTCCACATCCAACAATCCGGAGCGTTGTTCGATTCCGTTTGACAAAGACCGTGATGGATTTGTCATCGGTGACGGTGCGGGAGTTGTTGTGCTGGAAGAGTTAGAGCATGCAAAAGCAAGAGGTGCAAAAATCCTTGCAGAGGTTGTTGGTTATGGCGCAACCAGTGATGCATATCATATTACATCGCCGGCAGAGGATGGAGAAGGAGCAAAAAATGCTATGTTATTTGCGCTGAAAGATGCAAATGTAGCTCCGGAAGAAATTACCTACATCAATGCACACGGAACAAGTACACATCATAATGATTTGTTTGAGACAAGAGCCATTAAGGCAGCCTTCGGTGAGCATGCATATGATATCAAAGTAAACTCTACAAAATCCATGATCGGCCATCTGTTAGGAGCGGCCGGTGCAGTTGAGTTTATTGCCTGTGTGCTTCAGATGAATCATGGTTATGTACATCAGACTGTAGGTTTGGAGCAGCCGGATGAAGAGCTGGATCTGGATTATGTACAGGGACACGGCGTCGATATGGATTTTGAATACGCGCTGACAAACTCTCTGGCATTTGGTGGACATAATGCAAGTTTACTGATTAAAAAGTATACAGAGTAAGAAGGAATTGTCCGGTAGCATGATTAGGTAAAAAGTCATACCTTATATCTGCTGGAAAAAAGAAAGGAAAAAAGATGGAAGTTAGCCAGTTAATCGAATTAATGAACGCTGTTTCCGAAGCAGGTCTGACAGATTTCTGTTATGAAGAAAATGGCGTTTCCGTAAAAATAAAAAAACATCCTGAGAAGAAAATCGTGGCTTCGGCGCCGGTCGAGATGATTGCTCCGGCAGCTGTTGCAGCACCGTTACAGGTATGCGCAGATACTTCTGTATCAGCGGATACTGATGTATCAGAGGAGGTTACAGGAAATATTGTAAAAAGTCCATTAGTCGGAACCTTTTATTCTGCAAGTTCTCCGGATGCTGCACCATATGTACAAGTGGGCGATATGGTAAAAAAAGGTCAGGTACTTGGCATCGTGGAAGCAATGAAACTGATGAATGAGATCGAGTCCGAGTTTGATGGAACCGTAAAAGCAATTCTCGTAAAAAATGGTGATCTGGTAGAATTTGATCAACCAATGTTTGTGATTGAGTAGGAGGTCTGAAATGTCAGTTTTAACAACAAAAGAAATCATGGAGATCATTCCGCATCGGCAGCCATTTCTGCTGATTGATACAATTGAGGAATTAGAACCGGGGAAACGTGCGGTAGGAAAAAAATGTGTCAGCTATAATGAGCCGTATTTTGCAGGACATTTTCCGGCAGAACCGGTGATGCCGGGTGTACTGATCGTAGAAGCACTTGCACAGGTTGGTGCAGTAGCGATTCTTGGTTGTGATGAATTTAGAGGGAAAACCGCTTACTTTGGAGCTATCAATTCCGCAAAGTTCAAACGCAAAGTTGTACCCGGAGATGTTCTGATGTTGGAAACAACCATGATCAAGCAGAAAGGCCCTGTCGGTGTGGCTTCTGCAAAAGCAACCGTAAACGGGAAAGTAGCTGTTATTGCAGAGCTGACATTCGCCATCGGTTAGGAGAGAGAACATGTTTCAGAAAATATTAATTGCAAACAGAGGTGAAATTGCGGTGCGTATCATCCGTGCCTGCAGAGAACTCGGAATCACTTCTGTGGCAGTCTATTCGACAGCAGATAAAGATGCGTTGCATACACAGCTGGCAGATGAAGCCATTTGTATCGGAAAAGCAGCACCGGCAGATAGTTATCTGAATATGGAACGGATTTTGAGCGCAGCAATTGCTTCTAAGGCAGAAGCAATTCATCCGGGCTTTGGTTTTTTGTCAGAAAATGCAAAATTCGCGCAGATGTGTGAACAATGCCACATTGCTTTCATCGGACCATCCGCAGAAGTCATCCGTCGGATGGGAAACAAACAGGAAGCAAGAAATACCATGATCAATGCAAAAGTTCCGGTTGTTCCTGGTACAAAAGAAGCTGTTTATACAGCTGATTATGGACTGAAACTGGCAGAGCAGATTGGTTTTCCGGTTATGATCAAGGCAGCCAGCGGCGGCGGTGGAAAAGGAATGCGTATTTCTCACAGCCGTGAAGATTTTACGGAAAATTTTGAGGTGGCACAGACAGAGTCCGTAAATGGTTTTGCAGATGATACCATGTATATTGAAAAATATATCGAGGATCCACGTCATATTGAGTTCCAGATTCTGGCAGACAAATACGGAAATGTCATTTCACTTGGCGAGCGCGACTGTTCCATTCAGCGTCGTCACCAGAAGATGGTAGAAGAGTCACCATCCGCAGCACTGGACGATAAACTCCGTGCCCAGATGGGGGAAGTGGCAGTCCGCGCAGCAAAAGCAGCAAACTATGAGAGCGCCGGAACCATTGAATTTTTATTAGATAAAAACAAAAAGTTCTATTTCATGGAAATGAATACACGAATCCAGGTAGAGCATCCGGTAACAGAGATGGTAACAGGTCTGGATCTGATCAAAGAGCAGATTTTTATTGCAGCCGGCGAAAAGCTTCAGTGGAAGCAGAAAGATATTCATATCACCGGTCATGCTATTGAATGTCGTCTGAATGCAGAAAATCCGGCAAAGAATTTTATGCCTTGTCCGGGCAAAATCGATTATCTGCATTTACCGGGAGGGAATGGTGTCCGCATTGATTCTGCGATTTATACCGGTTATACGATTCCGCCGAATTATGATTCTATGATTGCAAAGATCATTGTTTACGGAAAAGACAGACAGACAGCCATCGATAAAATGCGCAGTGCACTGGGTGAAGTCAATATTGACGGAATTACCACAAACCTGGATTACCAGTACGATATCATTACACATCCGGTATTTCAGTCCGGAAACATTACAACTAGTTTTATCGAGAACTATTTTGAATAATTGACGCAGAAGATAGTGTATAGAATTGTATGAAAATATCGTCAATTATTCAAAATGCTCCGCGAGGATTGCAGAGATGGACAGAGGAATATATCAGCTTTGCTGATGCCCATCTCGCAGCAAGATTCGCGAGCGAATCTTGAATTAGGAAAGGTGAAGCATAGTGTTAAAGTTTAAGAAAACAAACTATATTACAGTTCCGCGAAAAGAGCAGGATATCCCGGAGGGCATGTGGATCAAATGCGATGCATGCGGGGAATTACTTTACAAAGAAGATGTGGTACACAATCACTATTCCTGCTATAAATGCGGCAAATATTTCCGTCTTTCCACAAAGCGCAGATTGCGCATGGTTGCAGACAAGCAGTCTTTTGAAGAGTGGGATACCGGTCTTGAGACAGCAAATCCACTGGATTATCCGGGGTATCCGGAAAAATTAGACGGATTAAAGGAAAAACTTCATATTGATGAAGCTGTGACAACCGGTGTATGTACCATCAAAGGAGAGAAAACGGTCATTGCAGTATGTGATGCACGCTTTCTTATGGGAAGTATGGGATATGTGGTGGGCGAAAAAATCACCCGTGCCGTGGAAAAAGCAACAGAAATGAAACTCCCGGTTATTATTTTCTGTTGTTCCGGTGGTGCCCGTATGCAGGAAGGAATGGTTTCCCTGATGCAGATGGCAAAAACGTCTGCAGCATTGAAAAAACATTCCGATGCAGGACTGTTATATATTTCTGTGCTTACTGATCCGACTACCGGTGGAGTGACGGCAAGTTTCGCCATGCTGGGCGATATTATCCTGGCAGAGCCGGGGGCACTGGTAGGCTTTGCCGGTCCCCGCGTCATTGAGCAGACGATTGGACAGAAGCTGCCAGAAGGTTTTCAGCGGGCAGAGTTCCTGGTGGAACACGGTCTCATTGATGGGATTATCCGCCGTGAGGATATGAAAGATACCTTGGCGCGTCTGTTGCATATGCATACACAGAAAGCTTCCGCGGATACTATTGCGACAGCAGATGTGTCTGACATCATGCATGGACAGAAAAAGAAAAAAGGAAAAATGACCGCCTGGGATCGTGTCATGGCAGCAAGAGCTTCCGAGCGACTTACGGCATTGGATTACATTCATGAAATCTTCAGTGATTTTGAAGAATTTCACGGAGACCGTCATGTAGATGATGATGGAGCAACGGTAGGTGGAATCGCATATCTGGATGAATGTCCGATTACGGTGATTGGACAGCAGAAAGGACGGACCACAAAAGAAAATATTACGAGAAACTTTGGTATGCCGTCTCCGGAAGGATATCGCAAAGCATTGCGTCTGATGAAACAGGCGGAGAAATTTCATCGTCCGATCATCAACTTTATCGACACACCGGGAGCATTTCCGGGACTGGAAGCTGAGGAACGCGGCCAGGGGGAGGCGATTGCCAGAAACCTGTATGAAATGGCAGCTTTGAAAGTACCGGTATTGAGTATTGTTATTGGCGAAGGCGGCAGTGGTGGTGCGTTGGCACTGGCTGTCGGCAACAAAGTCTGGATGATGGAAAATGCGACTTATACCATTCTTTCCCCGGAAGGATTTGCATCGATCCTTTGGAAAGATGGCAAACGTGCACCTGAGGCAGCAGCATTGATGAAAGTAACTGCAAAAGATCTGCTGGAGATGGGAATCGTGGATGATGTCATTGAGGAGCCGATGCCGGCGAGTGAAGCCAATTTGGTGGAACTCAGTAACGATATGAAGAACCGGATCCGTGGTTTTCTTGCGGAAAATCTTGAAAAAGAACCGGAAGTGCTGGCCGAAGAACGATATGCCCGGTTCCGTCAATTTTAAATTCTTGTTTGTCTGTGTAAAGGGCAAATTCGTAAGCAGAAATCCAGACAGACACGGATGATTTTCTACCTCCGCTGCGCCGCTTATTTCCGCCTCCTCCCGCGAACTCGCACGCAAATACAGCGTGCTCAGACACACTCACGGAGGCGGGCTATGCTCGCTGCGGTAACGAAAATCAACCTACCGTCTTGTCTTGGATTTTGCTTCCGGATTTGCCCCATTTACTTGACGGCACCGTATGCCACGCATGCACACAAGCTGATGACATAATATTCGTTATGGCGCATGCGCAAATTTATATAGAGCAAAGAATGACACTGAAGCTAAAATCAGCGATTAACTGTTTTTATTATTAAAAAAATGAGGGTGTAGTTCTGCACATGCAACACAACAAAGACTATGCTATCAGCTTATATGCATGTGTGGCACGCAGTGCGTCGTGTGAATGGCTGATTATTTCACTGTGTAAATACAGAAAACGAAGCATCCTGTCAGGGAAAGCGATTAAGCAAACGACCGAGTTTCACGAGTTTTTGCGCGAGTGGGAACGACCTCTTTTTCAGGCGTGGGAACGAGCGCGATGAAAACGACGTGAAACGAGGATAGTGAGCGTCTAGCGTCCTGACAGGATGCTTCATTTTCGTATTAAAAATCAAATTTCAGCCAACAACAAGACAAACAAGATTTTATATTATTTTCGGTGCATCCATTTCAGACGGACGCTCTTTTAATGCATATGCCAGGTTGATCGCATGATCAGAACAGCGTTCCAAATCGGTAACAAGATCAGAAAAAATAACTGCACTGAGTGGATTGCACAAAGAATTCATAATACGTTCAATATGATTATTGATAAGATCCTTTTCATGATCATCCACATGCTGTTCCAGAATCTCAATCTGATCCAACTTATTGTAATCATCCTTTTCAAAAATGTCCAATGCCATATACACAGCATCCATTGCATCTTTGGACATATCTATCAATTCTTTTCTTGCTGCATCTGACATTTCTGCTTTCTTTGCGTTCATCTGTTCAATGTACTCTACAATATTTTCCGCATGATCAGATAAGCGTTCAATATCAGTAACCGCAATTGTCATCATAGACACGCGCCGCATATTTTCCGGTGACAAGTCCAAAGATCTGAGATCTACCATAGCATCCGCGATCAGATGATTCAGGATATTGACGCTTTCCTCATGAGAACGCACCGATGCTGCCTTTGCTGAATTATAATGGAAGAAACAGTCAAGGGCACGTTGCAGGTTGTCTGCAGCGATATGTCCCATACGCGTAATTTCACGTTGGGTCTGACGAAGAGCAACCGGAGCCGGTACTTTGGTCAGCTGTGTCATATAAACAAGGGAACGATCTTCCATCTGCTGATTTTCCTCCGGTAACACCGGCACGATCTTCTCAGCCAGCCAGATTAATTTTCCGGTAAACGGCAACTCGACCAATACCGCAATAATTGCAAAAATTGTATGTGTATTTGCCAACTGTCGTCCGATATCATTCGGTGACAGACTCTGAATACCCGTCAGGATAATTGGGAAGATATTGATCAATGCAATCAGGATTCCTGCACGAAATACGTTAAACAACAGATTCAGGATTGCTGCTCTCTTACCATTTCTGTTTGCAGTCAGACTTGCCAGCAGGTTCGGCGTAACAGAACCGATTGCTGCACCAATTACCAGATAAACCGCTACGTTATAGCTGAGCAGCCCCTGAATAGCAAAAGCCTGAAAAATAACCGTTGAAGAAGAAGAACTCTGCAGTAATGCGGTAAATGCGATACCAAACAAAATAGCCAGTGCCGGATTATTCAATGTAGAAAGGAATGAAACAAATCCTTCACTCTGAGACAATGGCTGAATTGCAACTTTCATCATCGTAATACCCTGGAATAACATACCAAAGCCCATGATAACAGAACCAACGTGCTTTACAAAATTGTTTTTCATAAACAGGTACATGATGGCACCTGCAAAAAGCAGTAATGGTGTAAATGTACTGATATTAAACGCAGTGATCTGTGCGGTAATTGTCGTACCGATATTGGCACCCATGATAACACCGATCGCCTGTCCGAGATTCATCAGACCCGAATTTACAAATCCGATTACCATAACGTCTGTTGCGGAAGAACTCTGAACCAGTACCGTCATGCCAAGTCCAACAACAATGGCAATCAATTTGTTTTTAGTTGCATGCTCCAAAATGGTCTGGAGTTTATCACCACAGGCATTTTTCAAACCAGCCGACATAATTGTCATACCAAAAAGAAATAATCCAACGCCTCCTAATAATGAAAACGCTTCTACTATAGACATATATTTATCCTCCGTAAGATTCGTAAAGAAATTGTAAATATATTTTTACATACGAATCTATTTTAACAGTAAAATATCAATTTGTCTTTATAATAAACGGATTTTCACAAAAATAGGTAAAATATAAGAAAAATCATTGTAAATCACAAGTAAAATATACAAATAGTAACAAATTTATCACCATATAACTGCCTGCTGCAAGAAGTAGTGGTATTTTCTTATATAGATTATGCATTCTTACAGTTGATTTTTTATCTTCTTTTCGGTATAATGCGTCTTGTGATTAATTATATCCGTTTTTCGGGTATACCGGGTAACGCGCCACAGCGCGTTCACCTCTTAGCGGATATGGTGGAATTCATGACCATTGAACTGCTAATGTTCAATGGTAGACAGACGCGCCACAGCGCGTTCACTTCTTAGCGGATATGGCGGAATTGGCAGACGCGCCAGATTTAGGTTCTGGTGTCCCCGACGTGCAGGTTCAAGTCCTGTTATCCGCATAAAATAAGGGTTTCCGAGGATCTTTCATAATCCCGGAAACCCTTATTTTTGACCCAATGTTGTCCTTATAGATATCGATACACAGATTTATTTCTGTTTCCACCATACGATTTCACCGGCTTCTTCGGTCTTTCTCAGATCGATCAGGCGCTGATTCTCTGATCCGCGAAACTGCAGACTGATATTTTTTTTATCTTTCATAAATTCTCCGTCTACCAGAACATCCACACAGGCTAAGACCGCATCTGTCACTTCACAGCGTGCTCTTCCGGTTCCAACTTCTTTCCCGGATAATTCTTCATATACATAGCCACTGTAAGCCCATATTGTTTTTTTGGGGAATTCGCGGCGCACTCTTTGTAAAAGCGAAAGCAACACATACTGATGCTCTGGCTCAAAGGGTTCTCCGCCAAGTAAAGTCAATCCTGCCACATACCCCGGCCGCAACGCTTCCATCAATTCTTCTTCCACTTCTTTTGTAAACGGTTGTCCATATGTAAAATTCCATGTCTCCGGCTGAAAACATTCCTCACAATGATGCGTACATCCAGATACAAACAATGTCACACGTACACCGGGACCATCTGCTATATCAGATTTTTTTATATTACAATAATACATATTCCACCTTCTTTCTCAGCATTCAAGTCGAACGCACGTGAGACTTGGTGCGTGATTCTGGTCAGCGAAAGCTGACATATTCTTCTCAGAATCACTGCACATCCTCGCGGAGCGTTTATCTCAGTCGGAGATTGAACTCCCACTGAGAAAGATTTGTTATTACTCACCACTTGCAGAAGTGGGAGTCTCAACTCAGACTGAGATGAATCCAGACTATTTCTTCTTAATGAAACTGATTTGTCTCTGGTTGATATTCATACTTAATCAGTGCCAGCTGGTCTGTGATTTCCTGTTCCGTCACACCATAAGCCTTTGCCAGCTCTTCTAATGACGGATATCGATCTCTCAGTTCTGTATTTACTACGCTTAAAAGCATTACCGGATCTTTAGGTAATATCATTTGTCATTCCTCCATGTGAAAATCATATTATTCTCTATTATAATACAATACAACCTTTTATGGCATTTTATTTTGCAAGTAACATTGCCATACCACTCATGATAAATATACCCATTGCCGCAATTATACCGCCACCGACCTGCTGCCACAGCCGTCCAAGATCGGACAACTCACCGTTTTTAAACTGCCACTTTTTCAGGAAAAAATAGCATTCTTCCGGATATATCGCACAGATAATTCCAAGTATATACAAAAACAGTCCAAGAATATTCATATACCATGTGGAAATTGTTTCCTTGTTATCATAGATAATCCTGCACAATGCGTAGCTGTAACGCTCCGCATCCATATCTTGACTAATATTCACACTATCTTCGGAAAATTCCATGTTTCCGTTCTGGAGTACCGGCACTCCATTATCATACAATTCTTTCTGATCTGTATCCCAGCTTCCTGATACAGTCTGATCCGGAAAATAAAATGTAATCTGTTCCTTTTCTATCTCATAGGAAATTTCCTGTTTTTTATCGTGAGAAACAACTGTAAATTCATGATCCGATGTCTGCTCTATATAATTAGATGCATCTTGTTCATACCTTGAGCTGCTTTTTTCATAGAAAAAATCATCTCCCACATATACCCCCGGACGCATCGTTGTATACCCCCCATATCCAAATACAACTGCTGCAATCAATATAGCAATCACTACTTTTATTGCCTTTTTCCCCTTGTTCATAAGCCCCCTCCTTTTAAGAAAGACCATTACGAAACTGTCAAAAACAGTAATTCTATAATGGTCTCTTTTTTCAATGCAATTAATTTTCAACGCATTTATTGAATAATTTTTTTGGTACAAATCCCCGAAAAAAATTTTGGGTTTTGTAGATTTTTTTTGGTTTAAATAATCCTACAGATGAAGCACTCTCTCTTTGATTTCCTGCGTTCTTCCCTGATTCCAGAACTGCGTGCCGATGTAACCGCAAGTACGGCGTGCCACATTCATCTTATCCTGATCATGATTTCCGCAATTTGGGCATTCCCAAATCAATTTGCCATCTTCCTCTACAATCTGAATTTCACCGGTATATCCGCATACCTGACAGAAATCACTTTTGGTATTCAGTTCTGCATACATGATGTTATCATAAATGTACTGCATTACGGAAAGTACTGCATCCAGGTTCTGCTGCATATTCGGTACTTCCACATAACTGATGGCTCCACCCGGAGACAGTTTCTGGAACTGAGCCTCAAATTTTAATTTTTCAAAAGCATCGATATTCTCTGTTACATGAACATGATAGCTGTTTGTAATATAGTTTTTATCTGTCACACCCGGAATCAGTCCAAAACGTTTCTGCAGACATTTTGCAAATTTATAAGTTGTGGACTCCAGCGGGGTGCCATACAGACTAAAGTCTACGTTGTGCTCTGCCTTCCACTCGCTGCAGGCATCATTCATATGCTGCATTACTTTCAATGCAAACGGTGTCGCACTCGGATCTGTGTGGGATTTACCTGTCATATAGCGGACACATTCACACAATCCCGCATATCCGAGAGAGATCGTAGAATAACCATCATGAAGCAGTTTATCAATAGTCTCGCCTTTTTTCAGACGGGCAAGTGCGCCATGCTGCCACAAGATCGGAGCCACATCAGAAGGTGTTCCCTCCAGACGCTCATGACGGCACACCAGTGCACGGTGACAAAGTTCCAGTCTCTCATCAAAGATTTTCCAGAATTTGTCCATATCTCCCTGGGATGAGCAAGCGACATCTACCAGATTGACCGTTACAACGCCCTGGTTGAAACGTCCGTAATATTTTGGCTCATTTGTCACCGGATCTACATAAGGAGTCAGGAAAGAACGGCATCCCATACATGGATAACAATGTCCTTCACCGTTTTTATCCACTTTATTCTCAAACATGATCTTCTCGGAAATATAATCCGGTACCATTCTCTTTGCGGTACATTCTGCTGCCAATCTGGTCAGATACCAGTATTTGCTATCCTCATGGATATTATCTTCCTCCAGTACATAGATCAGCTTCGGGAATGCAGGTGTGATATAGACACCTTTTTCATTTTTTATACCCTGGATACGCTGCTTTAATACTTCTTCGATCACCATAGCCAGATCATCTCTGGTACGACCTTCCGGTACTTCATTCAGATACATAAAAATTGTAATAAACGGGGCCTGACCATTGGTAGTCATCAATGTGATCACCTGATACTGAATCATCTGAACGCCCTGTTTTACTTCTTTCTGTACACGAAGTTCTGCTACTTTATTGATTGTTTCCTCATCTGCCTCAATACCGCTCTGCGCAAACTCGTAAGCAACTTCTTTCCGGTATTTTTCACGACTGACCTGTACAAACGGAACCAGATGGGACAGGGAAATACTCTGACCGCCATACTGGGAACTTGCGATCTGGGCAACCGCCTGGGTAGCCACATTACATGCAGTGGAAAAGCTGTGCGGTTTCTCGATCATTGTCTCGCTGATCACAGTTCCATTCTCCAGCATATCATCCAGATTTACCAGGCAGCAGTTATGCATATGCTGTGCAAAATAGTCTGCATCATGGAAATGGATCAGCCCTTTCTCATGTGCCTCTACGATATCCGACGGAAGCAGGAATCGTTTTGTAATGTCCTTGCTGACCTCGCCTGCCATATAGTCACGCTGCACACTGTTAACTGCCGGATTTTTATTGGAATTTTCCTGTTTTACTTCCTCATTGTCAAACTCAAGCAGACTTAAAATCTGTTCATCTGTTGAATTGGATTTACGCACCAGTGCTCTTTTATACCGATAAGTGATATAATTACGCGCCACAGAAAAAGCTCTCTGATTCATGATCTGATTTTCTACCAGATCCTGAATTTCTTCCACACTCAGTGCTCGGTTCATGCCTTCGCAGATGGTACGCATGTTGGCTGCGATAACCGCAATCTGCTCTTTACTCATACGCTCTGTTTCTGCCACACTGTCATTTGCTCTGATAACTGCAGAAATAATCTTCTCCATATCAAACTGCGATTCTGACCCGCTTCGCTTAATAATCTTCATTCCACTCGCCCTTTCTTCTCTATCTCAAATCAATCACTGCCCGGAACACGTCTGCTTTTCCCTGCAGCAGCCATGTCAAATGCTGTCAGACAGTTCCACTTTTTACAATTGGTTCCGAGAACCGTTCTTGAACATTGTACAATATCTAGTATGGTTTTTCAATTGCAAATCCTATATATAGTTATTTTCCTACAATATCCACAATTTTCAATCTATGTCTTGACTTTTTCAGATTAGCAGGAACATAGCCTGAATCCAACACTTTTTCCGCTTAATTTTCAAAATATAAAAATATAAAAATAGCACTTTGCACAATTACCGGGGGGGCCTTCAGCCTGCATCAGCTATATCTTGCACCTGCATGATTATAACTACAAATTGTGCTCTTCATCCTCATATTTTACGCACAAAAAGAGAGGGCAAGAGTGCTGTCCGATCAGGTACTCTTCCCTCCCCTGATGTACGTTCTGTCTGACTCGTTATTATGCTTCCGCTGCCAGTTTTTCAATAGCTGCTTTGATACGCGCAATGGATTCTTCTTTTCCAAGAACTTCCATCAACTCCGTTGCGCCACCCGGTGTCATCTGTTTTCCGGAAAGTGCGGTACGGATCGGCCACATAACATAACCATTCTTATATCCATTTTCTTTTACATAACTGCTGAGCATTGCATACAGTGCGTCATTGCTGTAATCTTCCTGAGCCTCCATCAATGGAAGGACATCTTTCAAAACTGCCAGAGATGTCTCGGCATTTGTTTTCATCTTTTTATGTGTATACATGGCGATATCATATTCCGGGACTGCTTCAAAGAAATCAATATGCTCTTTGATATCCGGGAAAATCTCGATACGTGTCTTCACCATCTGCGCAATCTTCTTGTAATCGCAGTCGCGGTGTATCACTTCTTTGATGTATGGCTCTGCCAACTCATAAAAAGCATCAAAATCCATCGCTTTGATATACTCGCCGTTCATCCATTTCAGTTTTACCATATCGAAAACAGCCGGAGATTTGCTGATGTGATGGTAATCAAAATTCTCTACCAGTTCTTCCAGAGAGAAAATCTCACGGTTATCTACCGGACTCCAGCCAAGTAAAGCGACAAAGTTTACCACTGCCTCAGATAAAAATCCCTGTTCGATCAGATCCTCGTAAGAAGAATGTCCGCTTCGTTTGCTCAGTTTCTGATGTTCCTCATTTGTGATCAGTGGACAGTGTATATATTTCGGTTCTTCCCATCCGAATGCATGATACAATCTGGTATATTTCGGTGCAGACGATAAATACTCATTACCACGGACAACATGCGTAATGTGCATCAGATGATCGTCTACTACATTTGCAAAGTTATAAGTCGGATATCCGTCGGATTTGATCAGGATCATATCATCCAACTCAGAGTTCGGCTGTGTGATATCTCCGTAAATCTCGTCATGGAAAGTTGTCTCGCCTTCATTCGGTACATTGGCACGAATAACATATGGTTTCCCGGCAGCCAGATTTGCCTCAATCTCTTCTTTGGAAAGATGCAGACAGTGTTTGTCATAGACACTGATTTCTTTTCCGTTGATATTCTGTTTTAAAGAATCCAGGCGTTCTTTATCACAGAAGCAGTAATATGCCTCGCCTTTTTCGATCAGCTGTTTTGCATATTCCATATACAACCCGCTCTTGCAGCGCTCGCTCTGGATATATGGACCATATCCGCCATCTTTGTCCGGTCCCTCATCATGGATCAGACCTGTTTTTTCCAGGGTACGGTAAATAATTCCAAGCGCTTCTTCCACAAAACGCTCCTGATCCGTATCTTCAATTCTAAGTATAAACTCTCCGCCCTCATGCTTTGCAATCAGATACGTGTACAAAGCAGTGCGCAGATTTCCAACATGCATACGGCCTGTCGGGCTCGGTGCAAATCTTGTTCTGACTTTAGCCATAACTCTACCTCTTTCTGTCTATTCTTTACGATCCAGCATCTGCTTTTTTTCTTCTGCGAGTGTGCATTATCTGCACAAAGCGCTTTTATCTGATGAAAAATTCGCTGCAATTTCCTGTCAGATAAAAAATTGCTGATTCGTTCATTTCTATTTCGTAAGCGTTCCTATTATAACCCAATCCGGACATTTCCACAAGGGTAAAAAGAAGGCTGTTGTATCAAACTTCATCACAGTTTTGATACAGCAGCCTCAAAGTGTAGAGTGCAGTGATTCTGAGAAGAATATGTCAGCTTTCGCTGACCAGAATCACGCACCAAGTCTCACGTGCGTTCGACTTGAAAGTAAAAACTGAGATGAAATCTGATTTCCGGGAAAATTTGATTTCAAGAATTAAGTATAGCATACTTTGAAAAGAGGTGTATAGAAAAAGTTCTTCGTTTATAAAAAGTTCACAAATCGTTTACCGGTTTGTGTATTGTGCGATGACTTATTCAGTGGTAAAATATAGATTATGTTTAGCGGCTTATAGCCGCAAAGAAGGAAAGGTACAGGAGAACTACATGAATATTATAGAAAAAATTTTTGGAACCCACAGCGAGCGGGAACTGAAATCAGTTTATGCGATCGCGGATAAAATCGAAAGTTATCGTCCTCAGATGCAGGCATTGTCTGATGAGGAGCTGCGTGGTAAAACAAAAGAATATAAAGAAAGACTTGCAAAAGGGGAAACTCTGGATGATCTTCTTCCGGAAGCTTTTGCAACTGTCCGTGAAGCTGCAAAACGTGTGCTTGGCATGGAGCATTACCGGGTACAGCTCATCGGTGGTATCGTTCTTCATCAGGGACGTATCGCAGAGATGAAGACCGGTGAAGGTAAGACACTTGTTTCCACATCTCCGGCATATCTGAATGCACTGGAAGGAAAAGGTGTTCATATCGTTACCGTCAATGATTACCTGGCAAAACGTGATGCTGAATGGATGGGAAAAGTACATGAGTTCCTGGGACTGACCGTAGGCGTGGTTCTGAATGATATGGATCATGACGAACGTAAGAGAGCATATGAGTGTGATATTACGTATGTTACCAATAATGAACTTGGTTTCGATTATCTGCGTGACAATATGGTTATCTACAAGGAGCAGCTGGTACAGCGTGATCTGCACTATGCCATCATCGATGAGGTTGACTCTGTATTGATTGATGAGGCACGTACACCGCTGATCATTTCCGGACAGAGCGGAAAATCCACCAAGCTGTATGAGGCATGTGACATTCTGGCAAAACAGATGAAACGTGGTGAGGCAAGTCAGGAATTTTCCAAAATGGATGCCATCATGGGTATTGAAATCGAGGAAACCGGTGATTTCATCGTAAATGAGAAAGATAAAGTCATCAACCTGACACAGGAAGGTGTGGAAAAAGTCGAGAAATTCTTCAAGATTGACAACCTTGCAGATGCTGAGAACCTTGAGATCCAGCACAATATCATCCTTGCACTGCGTGCACATAACCTGATGCACCGTGATCAGGATTATGTAGTTGCGGATGATGAGATCCTGATCGTTGATGAGTTTACCGGACGTATTATGCCGGGACGTCGTTATTCTGACGGACTTCATCAGGCAATTGAGGCAAAAGAGCATGTAAAAGTAAAACGTGAGAGCAAGACGCTTGCAACTATTACATTCCAGAACTTCTTCAATAAATATGCAAAGAAAGCAGGTATGACAGGTACAGCCCTGACAGAGGAAAAAGAGTTCCGTGATATCTACGGCATGGACGTTATCGAGATTCCGACCAACCGTCCGATCGCACGTATCGACAGAGAAGATGCTGTATATAAGACAAAACAGGAGAAATTCGAGGCAGTTGTGCAGGAAGTTGTGAAAGCACATGAAACCGGTCAGCCGGTTCTGGTTGGTACGATCACGATTGAGACTTCCGAACTTTTGAGCAGAATGCTGAAAAAAGAAGGTATTCAGCACAGCGTATTAAATGCGAAATTTCATGAACTTGAGGCTGAAATCGTAGCGCAGGCCGGTGTACATGGTGCAGTAACGATCGCAACTAACATGGCAGGCCGTGGTACCGATATCAAACTGGATGATGAGGCAAAAGCTGCCGGTGGTCTGAAAATCATTGGTACCGAGCGTCATGAATCCCGTCGTATTGATAATCAGCTGCGTGGACGTTCCGGTCGACAGGGAGATCCGGGTGAATCCCGTTTCTATATTTCTCTGGAAGATGATCTGATGCGTCTGTTCGGTTCTGAAAAACTGATCAATATGTTCAACGCAATGGGTGTTCCGTATGGTGAGCAGATTGAGCATAAGATGCTTTCCAGTGCAATCGAGAAAGCACAGGAGAAGATCGAGGGTAACAACTTTGGTATTCGTAAAAACCTGTTGGAGTACGATCAGGTTATGAACGATCAGAGAGAGATTATCTACGGCGAGCGCCGTCGTGTCCTGGATGGAGAGAACATGCGCAGTGCCATTTATAAGATGATCACAGACCGTGTGGAAGATACCGTAGATCACTGTGTATCGGATGAAGAAGGTAAGAAGTGGGATGTTCTGGAGTTAAATGAACTGCTGATCCCTGTCATTCCGATGCAGCCGTTAGGGGACGATGAGGTTCAGAGTCTGAACGCAAACGAACTGAAACATATGCTCAAAGAGCGTGCAGTGAAGTTATATGAGGCAAAAGAAGCAGAGTTCCCGGAGGAAGAGATGATCCGTGAGCTGGAGCGTGTCGTTCTGTTGAAAACCATTGATCGTAAGTGGATGGATCATATTGATGATATGGAGATTCTCCGTGAAGGCATCGGTCTGCAGGCATATGGCCAGAGAGATCCGCTGGTTGAGTACAAGATGGCAGGATTTGAAATGTTTGATGAGATGACGGCAAACATTCAGGAAGAAACCATCCGCCTGCTGTTCCATGTAAAAGTAGAGCAGAAGGTTGAACGTGAGGAGGTTGCCAAAGTAACCGGAACAAACAAAGACGATTCCCTGCAGAGAGCACCGAAGACACGGGAAACTAAAAAAGTATATCCAAATGATCCGTGCCCATGCGGAAGCGGTAAGAAATACAAACAGTGCTGCGGAAGAAAGGCATAAATTCGGCTCGTCTTGGGTGGTTTGACACCCAAATCTATGAAATATAAAAATGGCATCTGAACGATGATATCGTCAGGTGCCATTTTTGGGTGAAAAGATGTTAATTTTGAAAGAAAATATCTTTTCTATACAGCGAAAATAATTTCGTTATGTCGTGAAGGATTACGGCAAAGGAAACGTTACTTCGACAAGAAAAAGCGTTTTATCTTTCTGCGTAAAAGTCAGGGTTCCATGGTGCATTTTGGCTATTTTTTCCGCACTTTTTAATCCGATACGGTTGCTTTCAATGCCGGTCAGGTCTTTTTTTATTGCATTGGAAAGTATGATCTGGAAAATATCATTTTTCTGAGAAATCTGTAAAGTCACTGGTTCCGATTTATCCCCATATTTCAAAACATTAGAAAACAGATTTTGAAACAACCGCTTCAGGGATGTTTCATCGCCTTCGATCTGTCCGTACAATGGAGCTATGGTTTCTGATGTCTGAAATCCGGCAAGCCGGAGAAAATCCAGATGCTCGGAGAGCATGTGCTGTACATTTTTCAGAGGAATCGGAACCAGAAGAGGGGATTGATGGGGGTCGTAAACCAGAGAATATTCAAACATGCGGTCGGTCAGCTGCTGGATGTCTTCTGCTTTTTGCAGACAGCGCCGGACATATTCAGATTGTTGCTCTGGATTGCGGCCAAGTGCCAGAATATCCAGATAACCATGTAAAATGGTTAGTGGTGTGCGCAGATCATGGGACATGGCAGTGATGAGGTCCTGATTGGCCCGACGGCTTTCCACTTCCTGCTGTATGTTGGTGTACAGGGTACTGCGCATCTGATCCAGTTCCCGTGCGAGGACACCAAGCTCATCATTTCCCATGGAAGCGATGGGATGATTTAAATCCCCACCGGACATTTGCAAAATGTGGTCTTTTAGAATGCCGATGTCCTGTACTTTTTTCCGCAAAAACAAAAGTGGCAGTAACAGCAACAGAAAGAGTGCAACTCCGATGGAAAAAAGAAACCATGGAATGGTTACCCTGGAGTTGTGGAAACTGGAAATGTAAAGCTCTCCGGTTTCGTTTCTGAAATTTATTTCTATGTGAAAATAATCTTCAATTCCGTTCAAGGGTAACACGCTTGCGTAATTACTGTATGTGATCTGAAAGATCATGTTGGTAAAAAAGTTCCAGTTCTTGCGGTGAAGAATGTCCGCAGTATGCTGTGTACGACAATAATGGTCATCTTCACTGTAAATTGCCATGCCAGTGTAAGAATCCAGGCAGTCAAAAAAAGGTTTGAACGCTGCCTGCTCCTGCTTATTATTTTCGGAAGAGGGCAGATCATAGTTTTTTGCACGCTCTGTAAGTTCTGCCTTTAGCGCATCGCGATCCAGATCCATACCGGGAATATGACGGACAATTTTCCATGCACAGGGCATCATGTGCCAGGTCAGAGAGAACCCGCCAATGGCAAGCAGGAAGGAAAGCAGGATCGTTACAAGAAACTGCAAGCGGATCCGTGGAATTTTCCAAAGTGGATTTTTACCACGAAGTGCAGTCAAATGATTTGAGTGGGAACGTTTCTTTTTGAACTTAACTTTCTTTGTCACAGCGATATCCCCTTCCCCAGACAGTTTTAATCAGTGTTGGATTTTTTGGATCATCTTCAATTTTTCGGCGCAGATTTCGGATGTGCACCATGATGACATTGTTTGCTCCATAGTAATACGGTTCGTTCCAGATAGATTCATAAAGGTGCTCTGTGGAGAAAATCTGTCCAGGATGCATCAGAAGCAGGAGCAGAATGGAATATTCCGTGTCCGTCAGTTCCACAGGGACACCGTATTTGGTAACTTCCTGTGTGCGTTCATCCAGTGTAAGCTGATGATATGTGATTTTGGAATGCTGTGCCGGCTGGTCCGGTTTTCCCTGATAAATCTGGTATCTGCGGATCAGTGCCTTGGCGCGGCTCACCAGTTCTGCGTAGGAAAATGGTTTTGCCAAATAGTCATCGCCGCCGCTGGAAAAACCGAGGGTTTTGTCACTTTCCTGTGTGCGGGCACTTAAAAACAGAATCGGTGCGTTGGTGAGTTTCCGCATTTCCACACAGGTCTGATAGCCATTGAGCCCGGGCATCATGATGTCCAGAATGATCAGGTCAAAGATATTTTCTTTTAACTGGCTGAGAGCCTGAGTTCCGTTAGCGGCTTCATGTACCTGAAAGCCTTCTCCCGTCAGGAGAATCTGTATGATTTCTCGGATTTCGGGATTATCGTCTACGATTAAAATGGCTGCTTGTTTCATAATGTGTTCGATCCTTTTTCAGAATGTTTCCGGCATTTCTGCCGCGAGATGTGATAGTTTGCTTTATGGTAAACTTAGTGGTAAATTTTCGAAAGTATTTCGGCAAAAAGCAATTCTGTATGCTGATTATAGCATAGTATGAAGTTGTAGTATGTTTTCTTAAGAAAGATTCAGAAAGAAGTTCGTCTTGCGAACTTTTTCTGGACAAAGAATCGCAAAACCATTACAATGAAAATTAGGTAAGACCAGCAGACCAAAAAGAGAGTTTGACATAGAGGAGCTGGATCAAAGGAGGATTATTTATGAGTGAACATATAGCATATGTGGCAAACGGAGGACAGACTTACCAGCCATGTCAGGATAATGTAAAGGTACCTTTTGCATCTTATGAGAAACCGGCCAAACCGAATCCATTACTGCCTGAGCTGGAGCTGAATCAGGATGCCATTGACAAAGGATATGTACTTCCGTCACAGAAACAGCATTTTCTTCCCGGGGTAACATCTGAGATGATGGACTGGTTCTGGGCAAATATGGAAAAAGGATATTATCTGTGGGCTCCGGGCTCTCACAAGAAATTTACATGGGTAAAGACACCGGTAGAGTACGGTATGGAAGCTTCCGTTCATATGATCTCCGAAGCATGTGAACCGGGTGCAGCTGTATTTGGTGGCGAAGGTGTTGAAATCCACAGACTTGCGTTGAAAGAGTTCTTCCCGTTCACCACATGTCTGAAACATGTGATCTGCGAAGGTGTATACAACGATCTCGGTGAACTGGTGGATTCTACGGTTCATATGTGGGAAGATGTAGAAGGTGGCTGTGTGCATATTACAGCAACCGTACAGAACTCCAAAGTATCTGCACCGCCGGCCTTTATCATTGATATCCTGAAAAAAGATCCGAATGCGAAGATCGTACCGAACTTTCTGACCGAACATGAGGATTTTGAAGCAAGTCAGTGGCCGGTATTTTTACCGAAATTATATGATTTATGGAAAAATCATCCGGATCCGTCACAGAATGTACAGTGCTGCCTGGAAGTAGAGAAAACTGCTGAGGGATGGCGTTACATCAAAGAAAATGGTCCGGTTGTATTATAGTTCGATCCGCGCAGTCTGAACGGAGTCTCTGTTTTTTCCATGTAACCTGTGGATATTTGCGGCAGTTAATGTTATAGTAAGCTGTATGAACAGAGAATGTCTGTAACATTCATATTCTTAAATGCAAAATGCAAAAACAGAGACAGGATTGAGATAACGTATGGATAAAAAGAAGAAAAGTGCCGGTTCCAGCTGTGAATACTGTATGAATTACGAATATGATGAGGATTATGAGTACTATGTCTGTACCCAGGATCTGGATCAGGACGAGATGTATCGGTTTATCACCGGGCAGTTCCGGGAATGTCCGTATTATCGTGCCGGAGATGAGTACAGTATTGTAAGAAAGCAGATGTAAACCAGAATCGTGTGCAGATTTGTACACAGAAAAAGAATGAAAAAGAAACGAAAAGTGCAGGAGAACGAGTGGCTCCTGCATTTTTTTGTCTGAGTGTACCGAAAATCACATAAAAATTAAAAATATGTGTAATTTCTTGCCTGAGATGAAATTGCCCGCGGATAAAATGTGAAAAATGTGTGAAAAGCACTACTGGATTCGCCATGTTTTGGACTTATGAGATGGTGTGAGGTTTGATAAAATGCAGATATCAAGGTTTGGATAAGGAGGACAAGGTAGTTATGAAGATGAAAAAATTACTGACCATTTTACTGGCAGCATCTATCGTAGCAGGAAGTGCACAGGTGCCGGGACTGACCATGCAGGTACAGGCCGCACAGGTGCAGACACAGGAAAGTGCCGGAAGTGCAACCGCTACTTATAACGGAAAAACATTCAACCGCGCATCTGCCGCATATCAGGATGGCGATGTAAGCTATGAGGGAATGCCATTGTACAACGGAAATGCAGAGGATCTGGATGATTATGTGAATCTGATCATGGACGAGATCGGAGTGGATGGCTGGATCAGTATTCTGGCAGGCAAATCTCCGGTTGGTACTTACGCCGATGAGAATGGAGAGAGCAAAACATACAATGTGCCGATTACAGTAAACCGTGCGGCAGATGTGGGTCTGGATGGAGAGACACAGTGGCCGAATCAGCTGGCACAGGCACAGACCTGGAATACAGATCTGCTGAAACAGGCCGGTTCGGTATATGGCGATGAGATGCGTTCTAAATATGCGACATCATCTATTGGAACCACAGCAGTGGGCGCACATGCGGCACAGATTGATGCCCGTATGAATCCGTTATCCGGACGTTACGATGAGGGATACGGTGAAGATGCATTTATGATCGGAGAGATGGCAGACGCCTGGGCCGGCGGTATGGTTGGCGATGAGTCTGACGTTTATATGAAATCCATTCCGCAGACAAAGCACTGGACCACGTACAACTCCGAGTTTTTCCGTCTGCAGGGCGGCAACAACGTAAGTACTCGTACATTCTATGAGTATTATGGAAAAGCGGCTGAGAAGCCATTTTCAGATGGAACGATCACCGGTTATATGTCTTCTTACGGAAACATGAACCGTGTACCGACGACATCCACATTTATCCATGATTTCGCACAGAAAATAAGCAAAGACGGTGTGACTACAGGTTGTGATTTTATGGCTGAGTATGGTTATATCGACGAGCAGTACCGACTGAATGCATCCGGATTTTCCAACGGATATGATAAGCTGTATTCTTCTTCCCTTCTGGATCGTACCGCATCCATGATTCTGGCTGGTCATATTCAGGGAGGAACCACCGGTATTGCAGATGCTGACATTGCACAGACGATCAAAACCGCGGTGGAGAATCATGTGGAAGGTTTGACAGAGGATGATGTATATAAAGTAGCACGTCCGACAATTGTAACCATGGCACGTTCCGGCGCACTGGATGAACGAGATGAAAACGGTCAGCCGCGTTACTATCCGTATACGGATATCAAGACAGATCATTCTTCCAAAACAAGCCAGGAGACAGAGCTTCAGATGGCTGAAGAGTCTGTGGTATTGCTGAAAAATGAAAATCATACGCTTCCATTATCCAGTGATTCCAAAGCCGGTGTCTATGGTGTGATGGCAGAAACGATGCAGTACGGACAGTATTCTTCCGAACTGGATGTCAATGATGAGAAATATAATACTTATGTACAGGGCGCAGGCGATAATATACTGGAGGCAGTACAGAGCCAGATTGGCAGCGATAATGTATCTTATTCCACCGGAAACCGCGTGGTTGCGTACAAGACAGCCAGTGGATATGTAACAGCTACCGAGGATGAGAACGGTGCACAGCTCACAGTTTCCAACCCGGAAGAGGGCACACAGGCAGCAGATCAGTCTAAGTATTTATTTGAGTATGCGGACTGGGGACAGGATGCATTCAGTCTGCTTTCTCTGGCAAATCAGAAATGGATCAATGCAGGTGTGAAAAACAATTCTCTGCCGGGCAATACCATGGGATTGTATGATGCGGCAGTTTCCAATAACGGATCTTACAGCATGAAAGCAAGTGCCGGAATGGCAACTGCAGTCAGCAACATGCCGACTTTCCTGTCAAAACGTGCAGCGGATGAGGATGGAAATTATTACCTGAAAATGGGTGATAAATACAATGATACTGATTTTTCCACCACTTGGGCACTCAGCGATAAATTAGGTTGGTATCTGCAGACAACAGAGGATGGAAAAATAAAATTAAATGGTGATGCACAGCCGATTCAGGGACCGAATCTTCCGTTCCTTCTCGGAGGAAATCTGGCAACCGGTATCGCAGGATTTGAAAGTGCAGAAGATAAGACACCATATACTTTCAAAGAAGAAACGATAAAAGAGGCTGGTGCGGATTCCGAAGAACTGGCAGCAGATACGGATTATGCCCTTGTAGTTATCGGACAGCCGTACAACGGTATTTCCGGTGAGGGTATTGACCGTAAATATCTGAGTCTCAGTGAGGATCAGATGGACATGGTATCTACCGTTGCAGCAAACTATGCGAAAGAGGGTAAAAAGACCATCGTTATCATCAATACCGAATATCCGGTGGAAGCAGAAGCATTACAGAATGATGAAAATGTATCTGCCATCGTATTTAACGCATTCGGTGGACAGTATGATGCAACCGCACTTGTAAATGTCCTTTACGGGGAGGCAGCACCAACCGGACGTCTCGTAAGTACCTGGTATAAATCCAAGGATGCACTTCCGGCTATTGATAAATATGCACTTCCGGAGAATGCCATGGCAAACATCGGACCGGATCTGGTAGAAGGTCTGACATTGGATGACATTGACGATAATGTGACCGTAGATATGACAGAGACAGATATGGAGCAGACACATCTGACTTATATGTATGCAGATGATGAAGATGTGACTTATCCGTTTGGATACGGTCTGTCTTACTCAGAATTTACTTACTCCGGTATGAATGCAAAAGCAGATAAAGATGGAAATATCGATGTATCTGTAACTGTAAAAAATACAGGAAACGTAGATACTTCTGATGTTGTGGAAATCTATGCATCGAATCCGGATTCATCTTATGGTGATACAGCACCGCAGAAAAAACTGGTTGGTTTTGAAAAGGTTGCTCTGAAAGCAGGAGAATCTGCAAATGTAGACATTCATGTAGACGCTTCCGCACTGGAAGTATGGGATGTCAACGCAGGTGAGTATGTGGTAGAAGACGGTACTTACCAGCTGTATGCGGCACATTCTTCTGATCTGAAGGGTGAGAATGTACTGAGCAAAAAAGTAAAAGTATCCGGAAGTACACTCAGCAACGCTGATACTGCAGAAAAACTGAATGTATGGTCCTCTTCCTTTACAGCATCTGATGTAAAATATGTAGAGTATTCCAAAGGAAATACCGCGGAAGCCGCAGCAGCAGACAGCGATGAGATATTTGCGGTTATGGCAAAAAAAGCAGGTGCATATACAGCACTTCTGAACGTGGATCTGGATCAGGTAAAACAGGCTGTCCTGAATGTTGCTTCCACAGAGGCTCAGAATGGTATCGAGCTTCGTCTGGATGCTCCGGACGGAAAACTGATCGGTTCGGTAAACTACGGTGCAACAGAAGCTGTTACCAGTGCACGTACTTCGGAAAATGGCGTGGATGCCGGAACTTACACAGAGCTTGGTTATACAACAGCCTTTACTGATCTGAGCGGTGCATCAGGTGTTCATAACGTATATCTGGTATTTAAAAATGCAAATGCGAGAGTGGAAGGAATCCAGTTTGTAACATCAGGTGTGACGATTCCGGATGGACTTGCAAATGAGGCAGACGAAAATGGAAACTGGAACTATTATATCGATGGTAAAGTTGCCACAGATGCAACCGGACTTGCTCCAAATGCTTACGGTTGGTGGTATGTAAAGAACGGAAAAGTTGATTTTACTTATACCGGACTTGCATCAAACGACCAGGGATGGTTCATGGTTGTAAACGGCATGGTGGACTTTGGCTATACCGGACTTGTAGCAAATGAGTATGGCTGGTGGATGGTACAGAACGGAAGTATCAACTTTGCTTACACCGGACTGACAGCAAATGAGTATGGCTGGTGGTATGTCCAGAATGGAAGCATTAATTTCAGCTACAACGGACTTGCCGCTAATGAAAATGGATGGTTTATGGTACAGGGTGGAAAAGTTGACTTTAATTACAACGGACTTGTAGCAAATGAGTATGGCTGGTGGTATGTCCAGAATGGAAGTATCAACTTTAATTACACCGGATTGGCAGCGAATGAGTACGGCTGGTGGTATGTAAATGGTGGAAAAATCGATTTCGGTTATACAGGCCGTGCAGCAAATGAGTATGGCTGGTGGAATGTAGTAAACGGAAAAGTAGTATTCTGATCATAGAGCGTGACAGAACCGGGGGTTTTATTCCCCCGGTTTTTGTTGTACAATCGTGAAAAAGACGGAGATAACATGCAGGCAATTGAGCAGTAAAATAAAATGTGATAAAAGAAAACATGGGACAAGAAATAACATGTTGGGAGAATGAAAATGGTTCATTTTATGGTTAGGAAAGAAGGACGGCAGGAGCCGGAGTGGTCATCAGATTATAGCTTTCTGATACCGCTGTCCGGGACAGTGAAGCTTTTTTTGAAAAAGAAAATTCTGGAACTGAAGAAGGGGGATATTGTAATGATTGAACCCTTTCAGTATTTCAGTTTGTCTGATGTTTCCGGGAGCTGTTTGCTCTGCGGGGTTGACCTGACAAAGCTGATGTCGGCGCCGGGAAGGCTGGAGTGCAATTCTGTCATGGAACTCCACAAAGAACGGTATCACGAAGTAATCTGCGATATTTTACATCTTGTGCAGGAGATACAGCAGGAAAATGCGTGTGTATATGTCCGTGAAATGAAATGGTCTTATCAGCTTCTGGAGCATCTGCTGCGTGACTTCCGGGTTGAGACAGAGATACCGGACACAGAGTTCCCGATGATGCAGAATGTGCTGTTTTACATTTCGCAGCATTATAAGGAAGCGTTGACTCTGGCAGCATTGGCGGAACAGTTTTTTGTCAGCAGTTCGTATATTTCCAAAATGTTCCGGGAGAAGCTGGACACCAGTTTCCTGAAATATATCAATGAGATTCGCCTGTTGCATGCAGCGGGACAGCTGCGGGATGCCAGGAAAACCATTGACCAGATCGCAGAGGAGAGCGGTTTTAAAAATGCCAGATCTTTCAGCACCAAATTTCGGGAGTATTATCAGATTCTGCCTAGCGAATACCGCAGACAGCAGAAGACGGAAGCACCTGCACGGCTGCAGGCAGATGAGGAGCAGGAACTGGCAGCGTTTCTGCAGCAACTGGAAGCGGATCTTGCCGGGGCAGAACTGATCAGACATCCCGGGAAAAAACAGCTGATTACCGGAGTAGATTTGGATGGATTTGTCAGTCTGGATCAGCCCGGAGGGATTCTGACGATTCGGAAAGCCAGCTATCTGTTGCTTCATCCAGTGCGTAAGATGGTGCGGGAGCTTGCGGAAAAATTACATTTTACCGGTATTTATTTTCATGAACTGTTTCATGATGATATGGAAATTTATGTAAAAGAAAGGGATCGAAGACCGCATTATAGCTTTTACCGGATGGATCAGCTATTTGATTTTATTGCAGAGTGTGGTCTGATCCCATTTGTAGAACTGTCTTTTGTACCGTTTCTTATGGTGGAGAATGTAAATAAAGACGCACTGATGCGCAATTCTATCTCTGATATGCCGACGGATATGCAGCAATGGGATCGGCTGGTATACCATGTGGTGGAACATATGGTGGAACGGTATGGCCGCAGTCAGGTGTTGAAATGGAAATTCTGTGTGTGGAATTCACCGGACAATCCGCGGATCAATTATTCTGCACTGCAGCGTGAAAATTATTATCGTCTGTATTTGTCTACCTGGAAGGTGATCAAAGCAATCAATGAGCGGTTTCAGGTTGGGACGTCGGCTTTAATGTCAGTAAATTTACTGTATCCGGAGTGGATGGACAGTTTTGCATCCTTTTATCAGAAGCAGCATTGCGAACCGGATTTTGTCATGATGAATCTGTATACCGTGGATGATACGCCGCAAAGTATCCAAAGACGTCAGCCTGCCGGCATTATGCAGCAAAGGGATGCAGTGTATGATGTGATACGGAGGATTTTGAACAATAATGAGGATTGTGGATGGAAGGTGAGGACCTGGTATGTGGCGGAGTGGAATTACGATCTGGGCTGGAATAACGCCCTTCAGGATACCATGTTTTATCCGGCATATATTGTAAAAAGTATGGTTGATTGCTGGCAGACGGGGATTGCCTTTGGAGTGATGGATCCACTGGAAAATGTCTCAGAGGATCAGATGATACAGGGGTCTTTTCAGGGAAAACGTGGGATCTTTACCTATGATTTTATCAAAAAACCTTCTTACTATGTGTATGAGATGCTGGCAAAAATGGGTTCCTATTTTATCAAAAAAGGGGAAAACTATCTGATCACGAAGTCAGAGGACGGGGAAATTCAGATCTTATTATATAATTATCTGCACCTGTCAGAAGCATATTGTCAGAGAAAGCTGGATCAGAATGAAATCAGCCCGGGGATGTTGGAGCCAGAACATGATCTGACTTATGAAATTTGTCTGGAACATGCAAAAGAGCGGACGTATCTGAAAGCAACGAGTGTGCTGAATGAAAATAATGGAAATCCGTATGGATTTTGCAAAAATTATAGAAGAGCAGCGCGGATTTCATCTGCGGATATTGTTTATATCAACGAAAAAAATCAGCCGCTTCACACGACTGATTATGTGAATCGTCAGGAAGATGGAAGTATCTGTCTGTACGAACACCTCGAGCCATTTGAAGTCCGGCTGATCCGGTTAAGTGTTATGTAGGTGATAGGGGACTGATCGCAATGAAAAAGGCAGCTGTATATCGAAAGTGTTGTTTCGGATACAGCTGTCTTTGTCTGTAAATTAAATCATATGCAGCACATGGATCAGAAGCAGCCATGCGAGTCCATAGTAAGTGATAACGGCAACCAGATCATTGACGGTTGTAATCAACGGACCGGAAGCAACTGCAGGATCAATTTTGATCTTGTGGAAAAACATTGGGATCAAAGTGCCGACCATACTGGAAATTACCATGGCTACCATCAGGGAAAATCCAACGCAGCCGGAAATCAAAAATGCATGTCCCATTGGATAATGTTTTAATACACAGATGTAAAGTCCGATAAATACGAAGGAAAGGATTCCAAGGAAAAGTCCGTTCAGGAATCCGACCTTCATTTCTTTCAAAACAAGGTTGAATTTCTGCTTTGCAGTCAGTGTCTCATCTACCAGAACGCGGATGGTAACAGCCAGAGACTGGGTACCAACGTTTCCTGCCATATCAAGGATCAGGGACTGGAAGCACATAACAATGGGCAGTACGGCAACAACTGTCTCAAATACACCGACCACAGAAGATACCGCCATGCCGAGAAACAGCAGAATGATCAGCCATGGCAGACGTTTTTTGATACTGGTGGATGTTTTTTCGTGCAGATCTTCTTCTGCGGTCAAACCAGCCAGCTTTGCGTAATCCTCACCAAGCTCATCGTCTACGGCTTCCACAATATCCTGGGCAGTCAGAATACCGATCAGTTTTCCGCTGTCAGTCAGAACCGGCAGAGAATCTTCGGCATAATCTTTGATGGTTTCGATGCAGTTATCAATTTTTTCATGATCTGTTACATACGGATAGGATGTACTGATGATGCCATCCAATTCATCGGTTTCGCGGGCAATGATCAGATCTTTCAGATCGATGGCACCGTAAAATTTATCCGCATCATCTACCACGTAAACCGTGGAGATATTATCATTTTCACCAGCCTGTGTCACCAGTTCCCGCATGGCCTGGCGGATACTCAGATCTTTGCGGATGGCTACGAAGTTTGTAGTCATCATGCTTCCAATCTCGTCCTCGTCGTAGGAGAGGATCAGACGGATATCGTGGCTGGAATCTGCATCCAGCAGTGTTACGATTTTCTCTTTTGCGGATGCTTCCATCTGTTCCAGAATATCTACCGCATCGTCAGAATCCATGAAGGATACGATCTTTGCAGCCTGGTTGATGCTGAGCTCAGACAGATACTGTGTCGGTGTTTCGAGATAGGAAAAAATCTCTGCAAGCCTTTCGGCACCGAGTACCGGGTACAGTTTTTTGCGCTGCTGTGGTGACAGCAGTTCCAGCGCATCCGCAATATCTCTCTCATGATAGTCATTCAGCCGATCCAGCAGGACGTCATTTTTTAACGGGCTCTGAATGATTTTCAGTAATTCTTCTGCATAGTTTGGTCTTTTTAATGTTTTTTTCATCTCATTTCCTCCTGACAGCCCTCAGGTACTTAGGTACATTTGTCATTTTTTAAAGGCAGAATGGTAATGCAATAGTGTACCTCTGAAAAAAGGGCATAAAAAATCACCGCTTACGAAATTCCGAAAGCTAATGTTACAGTTGCAGACTGTGCAGTATAGGAATTCTTACAGTTCATTTACGAATTACATATGAACTGATCGTATACGGTGGGAAAATGAATGAAATAAAAATATGGGAAATAATGAATAATTCTATTGAGCGAATGAATCCGTTAAATATATAAACAAACTGTTTTTTCGAATATTTTTATAACAATCTTATCTTCAATTGGAAATGAAAATGCAGGAATCAGTGAATCACATGGAACAGCTGCATATTCAGTTTCCATTGTCTGCCACCGCAGATCATACTTCGTCCTGTACTATCACAATTGTCCATGATCACACCTCCTGTTGAAAATTTTTGAACTCTTTTGTAAAAGAGTTTTGGATTTGAATTATTGTAAATTTGAATTGGTTTCAGCTGTTTGCTTCAAAACCTTGGCTAGTTTAATACGAAAAAATAGATTCGTCAAGAAAAAAATGATAATTTACGAAAAATTTATAGAAAAATAAGGATCCTATATAATATGGTGAGGCATTAGAATCCTTATTTGAGACTATGTTTTTCAATTATTGTATGAAAAAACGGGTTGTGTTATAGTAGTCTTAGTTTTTAAGATGTTTACATAATACACAGATTACTAAAATGGCAATGATGACTAATAAAATGTATAGCATATAATTCTCCTTTGTTTATGAATATGAAACCAATCAGATATATAAAAGAAAATTTTGGAAAAATACCATTTTGCAATGAAAAACCGGATACCGCGCCACATTTAGGAAAATTTTGTTTTCCTGTCTGCTGGCGTTGTTTTGCATTAATTACCAGTATTCTTATAACGTATCTGGTAGCACATGTTTGGTTGAACATGATATTTCCACTGTGGATATCATTTGTTATGATATGCCCGACCGTTATTGATGGAATTGCCCAATATATATTTGGTATCCTGAGCAACAATCGACGGCGATGTATTACTGGTATTATTAGCGGAATAGGGATTACAATGACAATCCTGCATATACCACAATACTTTTAATATATCTGTAACCATTAAAACAAGTAAATTATATCATTGATCCGATGATTTGTATAGGATGAAATGTGAATAATATTTTATGAATTATTATCATGTGCAGGATACGGAGATTATGGTACGCAGAAATGGGATGGAGAAGCGGATATTTCGCAGAGGAACAACAGAAAGAGCAGGAGAATTTGCAGAGAAGTTTGGTAAAAGGGAATGGGGATATTGTTGTGGAATGCTGCATGATATCGGAAAATATTCTAAAGAATTTCAGAGGAAAATACAGGAGAATACAAATGAAAGGGTGGATCATGCTACTGCAGGAGACAGGACTTCCTGCTATTCGCTGGCATGATCTGAGAAGTATATATTGCACTCTGTTGTTAAAGAATAATTTCTCTCCTAAGGCAGTAGCCAAGTTGATGGGAGATGCAAGAGAGTTGATAACCATGGATGTATATGGAGATAATGGAAATATTATAGCTGAGGAGATTCCACCGGAATTGCTTTCTTATATGGAAGAAGTATTACCGGAAAAGAAGAAGGATAATATAGAAAATGTTTTGGATACGCTGATAAATGTAGAAGAATTTCATAGAACTAATGTTCGCTTTTCGTATACAAATCCATATTTCCATGATATAATAGCTCTTACATTTGAGTGTTAATTCGCCCACGTTAGTTTTACTACTTTTTATAAGTCTATAAAATGTCAGGTGGTGAACAGAATTCGTCAAGAGGCATATTTGGGCGAAATCGGAGAATGTGCTTCGACGAATTTCTGCCTGATAGACGAACTTTTTTGATATAAAAACTAGGAGGTGTTTTTGTGCAGGATTCACAACAAATCTTCAAACTTCATTCCGAATACCAACCCACAGGAGACCAGCCCCAGGCAATCGAAAAACTGGTCAAAGGCTTCAAGGAGGGCAATCAGTTCGAGACGTTGCTTGGAGTCACAGGTTCCGGTAAGACATTTACCATGGCAAATGTTATTCAGCAGCTGAACAAACCGACGCTGATCATTGCACACAATAAGACGTTGGCGGCGCAGCTTTACGGGGAGATGAAGGAATTTTTCCCACACAATGCAGTGGAATATTTTGTCTCCTATTACGATTATTATCAACCGGAAGCATACGTACCGTCGACAGACACCTACATTGCGAAGGATTCCGCCATCAACGAGGAGATTGACAAACTGCGTCTTTCCGCAACTGCGGCACTGACAGAACGCAGTGATGTTATCATTGTATCCAGTGTTTCCTGTATCTATGGTCTGGGAAGTCCGGTGGATTATCAGAATATGATGGTTTCTCTGCGACCGGGCATGGAGCGTGACCGGGATGATGTGATCCGGCAACTTATTGATATCCAGTACATGAGAAACGATATGGATTTTCATCGAGGTACTTTCCGGGTGCGCGGTGATGTACTGGAAATTTTTCCGGCAAATAATACAGATACGGCAGTGCGTGTGGAGTTTTTCGGTGATGAGATTGACCGGATTACGGAGATTGACGTGCTGACGGGTGAGATTAAGAGCCGGTTGGAGCATTGTGCGATCTTTCCGGCTTCTCATTATGTTGTTCCGCAGGAAAAAATCAATGAGGCCACGAAAGAGATCGAAAAAGAGATGGAAGAGCGTGTGCGTTATTTTAAAAGTGAAGATAAACTGATCGAAGCACAGCGTATTGCAGAGCGCACGAATTTTGATATTGAGATGTTGCGTGAAACCGGTTTTTGCAGCGGTATTGAAAACTATTCGAGACATCTGGCAGGACTGGAACCCGGGGTTCCGCCTTACACGCTGATGGACTATTTTCCGGATGAGTTCCTGATCATTGTGGATGAGTCTCATATCACCATTCCGCAGGTGCGGGGTATGTATGCCGGAGATCAGTCAAGAAAATCGACACTGGTTGATTATGGCTTCCGCCTGCCTTCTGCAAAGGATAACCGACCGTTAAATTTTGAAGAATTTGAAAGCAAGATCGATCAGATGCTGTTTGTGTCTGCGACACCGAATGTGTATGAGCAAGAGCATGAACTACTGCGTGCAGAGCAGATCATCCGTCCGACAGGCCTGTTGGATCCGTATGTGGAAGTGCGTCCGGTGGAAGGGCAGATTGATGACCTGATCGGCGAAGTTAATAAAGAAACATCTGGCGGTCATAAAGTTTTGATTACGACACTGACAAAGAAAATGGCAGAAGATCTGACCGATTATATGCGTGAGATCGGGATTCGGGTCAAATATCTGCATTCTGATATTGATACGTTGGAGCGTGCAGAAATTATCCGGGACCTGCGTCTGGATGTGTTTGATGTACTGGTTGGAATCAACCTTCTGCGAGAGGGGCTGGATATTCCGGAGATTACTCTGGTGGCGATTCTGGATGCGGACAAGGAAGGATTTCTTCGTTCTGAAACTTCTCTGATTCAGACCATCGGACGTGCGGCGCGAAACAGTGAAGGTCATGTTATCATGTATGCAGATACGATTACGGATTCCATGCGTCTGGCATTGGATGAAACGGAGCGCCGCCGTGCAATTCAGATGGCATATAATGAGGAACATGGTATTACACCGAAGACGATCCGGAAATCTGTCCGGGATCTGATCAGTATTTCCAAGAAGGTTGCGAGGGAGGAGATGCAGCTGAAGAAAGATCCGGAATCCATGAGTAAGAAAGAACTGGAGAAGCTTATTCAGGATGTGGAGAAAAAGATGAAGAAAGCTGCGGCGGAACTGAATTTCGAGGCAGCAGCCCAGCTGCGTGACCAGATGGTGGAACTGAAGAAAATGCTGCAAAAAATTGATTCATAGACTGCAACAGAACTAACACAGTGAAAGAAGAGAGAGTAACAGATATGGCACAACAATATATTAAAATTAAAGGAGCCAGTGAGCACAATCTGAAAAATATCGATGTGACTCTTCCAAGGGATAAATTTATCGTGTTGACCGGCCTGTCCGGTTCCGGAAAGTCCTCATTGGCCTTTGATACCATTTATGCGGAAGGACAGCGCCGTTATATGGAATCTTTATCATCCTATGCCCGGCAGTTTCTTGGACAGATGGAAAAACCGAATGTGGAGAAGATTGAGGGATTGTCCCCGGCGATTTCTATTGACCAGAAATCCACAAACCGCAACCCACGTTCTACCGTGGGAACCGTGACAGAAATTTATGATTATTTCCGTCTGCTGTATGCCCGAATCGGTATCCCGCATTGCCCGAAATGTGGGAAAGAGATCAAAAAACAGACAGTAGATCAGATGGCAGATCAGATCATGCAACTTCCGGAGCGGACGAAGATCCAGCTGCTGGCACCGGTGGTACGGGGCAGAAAGGGGACCCATCAAAAGCTGCTGGACAGCATCAAGCGCAGCGGTTATGTCCGTGTACAGATTGATGGAAGTGTGTATGAACTGACCGAGGAGATCAGCCTGGATAAAAATAAAAAACACAACATTGATGTGGTGGTTGATCGTCTGGTGGTAAAGGAAGGAATTGAAAAACGTCTGGTGGATTCCATTGAGAATGTTCTGGAACTGGCAGACGGTCTGATGACAGTGGATGTCATCGATGGGGAGCTGATACAATTTTCCCAGAGTTTTTCCTGCCCGGACTGCGGTATCAGCATTGATGAGATCGAGCCAAGAAGCTTTTCTTTTAATAATCCTTTTGGTGCCTGCCCGGAGTGTTTCGGCCTTGGTTACAAAATGGAATTTGATGAGGATCTGATGATCCCGGATAAGCGTCTGTCTCTGGCAGAGGGAGCAATCCAGGTTATGGGCTGGCAGTCTTCCAGTGATCCATCCAGCTACACTTATGCGATTTTGAAGGCTTTGGCAGAGGAGTATGATTTCGATCTGAATACACCATATGAGGAACTGCCGGAAGCAGTGAGGGATGTGATCCTTCATGGAACAGATGGCAGAAAAGTGGTGGTACATTATCGTGGTCAGCGTGGTGTCGGTGTTTACGACGTAGCATTTGAGGGGCTGATCCGTAACGTGGAGCGTCGTTATCGTGAGACAGGGTCGGATATGACGAAGCAGGAATATGAGACATTTATGCGGATCACGCCGTGTAAAGCCTGCCATGGGCAGCGACTGAAAAAAGAATCTCTTGCGGTTACCATTGCGGATAAAAATATTCATGAGATCACATCCATGTCAGTAAAGGATCTGTGTGTCTTTCTGGAAAATCTGGAACTGACACCACAACAACATCTGATCGGTGATCAGATTTTAAAAGAGATCCGTGCCCGTGTGGGCTTTCTAAAAGAAGTGGGTCTGGAATATCTGACGTTGTCCCGGTCAACGGGAACATTGTCCGGAGGAGAAGCCCAGCGTATCCGCCTGGCGACACAGATCGGTTCCGGTCTGGTGGGCGTTGCCTATATTCTGGATGAGCCAAGCATCGGTCTGCACCAGCGTGATAATGATAAGCTTCTTGCGGCATTAAAGAATCTGAAAGATCTGGGCAACACACTGATCGTTGTGGAACATGATGAAGATACTATGCGTGCAGCGGATTATATCGTGGATATCGGACCGGGAGCCGGAGAACATGGTGGAGAAGTCGTGGCGGCCGGCACCGTCGAGGATATCATGGCATGTGAAAAATCACTGACAGGTGCATATCTGAGTGGCAGACGGATCATTCCGGTACCGGAGCAGCGAAAAGAGCCGACCGGGTTTATTACCGTCCGCGGTGCTAAGGAGAACAATCTGAAAAATGTGGATGTGAAGATCCCGTTGGGAGTCATGACCTGTGTGACAGGAGTGTCAGGCTCCGGGAAAAGTTCTCTGGTCAATGAGATTTTGTACAAGCATCTGGCGCGGACACTGAACCGTGCACGTTGTATTCCGGGTAAACACAAAGGTATTGATGGCCTGGAGCAGTTGGATAAAGTCATCTGTATTGATCAGTCGCCAATCGGAAGAACACCGCGTTCCAATCCTGCGACTTATACCGGTGTGTTTGATCAGATCCGTGATCTGTTTGCAGCAACGCCGGATGCGAAAGCACGGGGCTACAAAAAAGGGCGTTTCAGCTTCAATGTCAAAGGGGGACGTTGCGAGGCATGTTCCGGTGATGGCATCCTGAAGATTGAAATGCATTTTCTGCCGGATGTGTATGTACCTTGTGAAGTATGTCAGGGAAAACGCTATAACCGTGAAACACTGGAGATCAAATATAAAGGAAAAAGCATATATGATGTGCTGGACATGACTGTTGAGGAGGCATTGACCTTTTTTGAAAATGTGCCGTCTGTTCAACGGAAGATTCAGACACTGTACGATGTGGGACTGTCTTATGTACGGCTCGGTCAGCCTTCCACAACACTGTCCGGCGGAGAAGCACAGCGCATCAAACTGGCAACCGAACTGAGTAAACGGAGCACCGGAAAAACTATCTATATTCTGGATGAGCCTACGACGGGACTGCATTTTGCGGATGTGCATAAACTGATCGAAATTCTGCACCGACTGGCAGATGGTGGAAATACGGTGGTTGTTATCGAACACAATCTGGATGTTATCAAGACTGCGGATTATATCATTGATATGGGGCCGGAAGGTGGCGATGGCGGCGGAACGGTGATCGCAGAAGGTACACCCGAACAGGTGGCGGAGAATCCGATTTCCTATACCGGAAAATATGTGAAGAAATATCTGTAATTCTTCTGGGAAAAGTGTGAATCATGCATTAATAACAAAAGGCACCGCATCCGCGGTGCCTGAATATTCGGGGAGTACTTCCCGGACTTGGGGGATCCGGGAAGCTTGAGTTATGAAAAATTTATTATAAAAAGCGTAAGCCTTTTATAATCGATTACGAGTGTTAGTATAAAAAGAGAATGTGTCCATTCTGTGATAAAAATGCGAACATTTTGGAAAAAAAGAATTACTTTTCCTAAAAAAATATTAAGAAATGGTTAAATCATCGTCGATTTCTCTGAAAAGAAAAAAAACACTTTGAAAAATGCAATTATTTGTATATAATAAAAACGCGTATGCCGATTCATCTTCTGAAAAGAGTTCGGCGAAAATGAATTTTAAGTAAGATTGATAAATGTACAATATGAACGCAGGTCGCAAAGCGACTGCGTTCATGAGCAAGTAGCGAAAGCGGATTGCGAGTGTCCGCTTTACATGTATTAGAAGCATGAGCAGTAAAAATAGAAGCATAAGATAGGAAAGGAGAAAATGAGATGATTTCAACTGATATTGGAATTGATTTAGGAACAGCAAGTATTCTTGTTTATGTCAAAGGCAAAGGCGTTGTATTAAAAGAGCCGTCTGTTGTAGCATTTGACCGTGATACAAATAAAATAAAAGCAATTGGTGAGGAAGCAAGACTGATGCTTGGAAGAACACCGGGAAATATCGTGGCAGTACGACCGCTGCGTCAGGGTGTTATTTCTGATTATACGGTAACTGAAAAAATGATGAAATATTTCATTCAGAAGGCCGTTGGCAAAAAAAGCTTCCGTAAACCTCTGATCAGTGTCTGTGTGCCGAGTGGTGTTACAGAGGTTGAGAAAAAAGCTGTAGAAGATGCGACATTCCAGGCTGGAGCCAGAGATGTAAAAATCATCGAGGAGCCGATTGCAGCAGCAATCGGAGCTGGTATTGATATTTCCAGACCATGTGGAAATATGATCGTAGATATCGGTGGTGGTACGGCAGATATTGCTGTTATTTCACTGGGAGGTACCGTAGTAAGTACATCTATCAAGATTGCTGGAGACGATTTTGATGAAGCACTGGTACGTTACATGAGAAAGAAACATAATCTTCTGATCGGTGAGCGTACCGCAGAGGATATCAAGATTAAGATTGGTACATGTTATCCGTTGCCGGAGCCGATGACACTGGATGTCAGAGGACGAAACCTGGTAACCGGACTGCCGAAGACCGTGACCGTTTCTTCCGAGGAGACAGAAGAAGCGCTGCGAGAGGCGACCATGCAGATTGTAGATGCCGTACACAGTGTCCTGGAGAAGACACCGCCAGAGCTGGCAGCCGATGTGGCAGACCGTGGAATCGTTCTTACCGGAGGCGGAGCACTGCTTCGTGGACTGGAAGAACTGATCGAGTCACATACCGGAATCAATACCATGACAGCAGAGGATCCGATGACCTGTGTTGCCATTGGAACCGGAAAATATGTAGAATTCCTTTCCGGAAAAAGAGATGAGCAGTAAGTAATGAGAGAGACAGTCATCAGGCTGTCTCTTTTGCTTAAACAGGGAGAATTATGGAAACAATCACCGGATTTGTAGAACATATCGTATATCGGAATGAAGAGAATGGATATACGGTTTTAAATTTGGCATCCAATGAAGAGGATGAGATTACCTGCGTGGGTGTGTTTCAGATGATCAGCGAAGGAGAAAGTCTGGAGTTGACTGGGGAATATACGGTACATCCTTCCTATGGTCCGCAGTTCAAAGTGCAGCAATACAGTATCAAAGCACCGGAGGATATTGCTTCGATTGAACGATATCTGGGATCGGGAGCGATCAAAGGTGTCGGAGCAGCGCTGGCAGCACGGATCGTGCGGAAGTTCAAAGAGGATACGTTCCGTATTATTGAGGAAGAGCCGGAGCGTCTGGCAGAGATCAAGGGCATCAGTGAACGAAAAGCACAGGAGATCGCACAGCAGACAGAAGAAAAGCGAGAATTACGTCAGGCAATGATCTTTTTACAGAATTACGGGATATCATTGTCACTGGCGGTAAAAATATACCAGACATATCAGTTGGATATGTATCGGATCATTCAGGAAAATCCTTACCGGATGGCGGAGGATGTGACTGGCGTTGGTTTTAAAATCGCGGATGAGATTGCCCATCGGGTAGGGATCCATCTGGACTCGGATTTCCGTATTCGCAGTGGGATCATGTATGTGCTTCAGCAGGCTTCGCTGGAAGGACACACGTATCTGCCGGAAGAATTGCTCACCCGCAGGGCATGTGAACTCCTTGGAGTGGATGCTTCCGGGGTGGAAAAGCATTATATGGATATGGCCATTGATCGGAAACTGATCCTGAAGCAGTCGGAAGCAGAAGTACAGATTTATGCGTCCACATTTTATTATATGGAACTTAATGTGGCAGTGATGCTGCGGGAACTGAATGTAAAATACGATTTTTCGGAAACTGCGGTGGAGCAGAGAATCCGTAAAATCGAGCAATTGTCGGAACTGGAATTAGATGAGATGCAGCGCACCGCTGTAAAGGAAGCGGTACGGAGCGGGCTGTTAGTTATCACCGGAGGACCTGGTACCGGAAAGACTACGACGATTAATACGATCATTCAGTATTTTGAATCAGAAGGCATGGATATTGCATTGGCAGCGCCTACCGGCCGTGCAGCGAAGCGGATGAGTGAGACCACCGGTTACGAGGCAAAAACAATTCACCGGCTGCTGGAGCTGTCTGGCGGCATGGATGAACATGCAGGTTTCGAGCGGAATGAACAGAACCCATTGGAGACAGACGTCATTATCATCGATGAGATGTCTATGGTAGATATCACGCTGATGCATAATCTGCTAAAAGCTGTTGTGGCAGGAACCCGTCTGATCCTTGTGGGGGATGTGAACCAGCTTCCGAGTGTCGGTCCGGGCTGTGTGCTGAAAGATATCATCGATTCTCATGCATGCAATGTGGTACGGCTGAACCGGATTTTCCGACAGGCATCGGAGAGTGATATTATTGTCAACGCCCACAAGATCAACCGTGGGGAACCGGTTTCTCTGGATAATAAAAGCAGAGATTTCTTTTTCCTGAAACGGTATGATGCCAACGTGATCATCAGTATCTGTATTCAGCTGATCCGGCAGAAACTGCCAAAGTATGTAAACGCATCGCCATTTGATATCCAGGTGCTGACTCCGATGCGGAAGGGGCTGCTGGGAGTAGAACGTCTGAATACGATTCTGCAGCAGTATCTGAATCCGCCGGATGGAAAAAAGGCAGAGCGGGAACATGGGCAGACAATTTTCCGTGTGGGCGACAAGGTTATGCAGATTAAAAATAATTATCAGGCAGAGTGGGAAATCCGGAGTCGTTATAATATTCCAATTGAAAAAGGTCTGGGTGTGTTCAACGGTGATATGGGAATCGTTCGGGAAATCAACAGTTTTTCTGAGACACTGACCGTAGAATATGAAGAACGCCGGATGGTGGAATATCCTTTTAAAGAACTTGATCAGCTGGATCTGGCTTATGCCATTACGATACATAAATCCCAGGGAAGTGAATATCCGGCAGTCATTATCCCGTTACTGACGGGGCCTCGGATGCTTATGAACCGCAATCTGCTCTATACCGCAGTGACCAGAGCCCGTAAATGTGTAACGCTGGTGGGAGACGAGAAAGCCTTTTACAATATGGAAGCAAATGTAAATGAACAGAAACGTTATAGTGGTCTGAGAGACCGCCTGGAGGAATTATAAAGTTTGAAATTCTGGAAATGCTTAGACTATTTATATCCACCCCGTTGTCCGGTGTGTGGTGAAATCAGTTCCGATGGTATCTGTCCGGTGTGCACAAAGAAACTTTTTTTTGTGAAAGAGCATTACTGTATGAAATGCGGTAAGCCTCTGGAAGCAGCAGAGGCAGAATACTGCAGGGACTGCAGCAGACGGCAGCATGCTTTTGTCCGTGGAAGAGCACTGCTGTCCTACCGTGGTCCGGTAAAATTATCGCTGTATCGTATGAAATATGGCAATCGGAGAGAATACGCGAGGGTGTATGGACAGACCATGGCACACAGACTGGGACCGTGGATCTGTCAGTGCGGTATCGGGCTGATCATTCCGGTTCCGCTGCATCCGTCGAGAAAACGGAAACGCGGATATAATCAGGCGGAATGGCTTGCAAAAGGGATATCGGATGTATTGCATATTCCGGTGGATACGCACACTTTGTACCGGGTGCGGCGGACAAAACCGCAGAAAAAACTGAATGACATCGAGAGAAAGCAGAATTTGCAAGGGGCTTTTTCTGTAAAATGTGCATTGCCGCCGAATGCCTGTATTTTACTGGTGGATGATATTTATACTACCGGAAGCACCGTGGATGAAGCAGCCCGATGTCTGCAAGCAGCGGGGGAGTGTAAGGTGTATGTGGCAGCGGTTGCAATCGGGGGATAAAAAACTTTTCTTGCATGGCGATTTATGTTATACTCGTCATAAAGTATATCAGATGTGAGATGACTCCCACCTTTATAGGTGGTGAGTAGCAAGAATGCCGAGGGCATTCTTGAATGAGTAAAAATGGGTGAAGAATATGATCAATCAGGATAGAGTCCGGGAAATGACCAGATTGTCCATTCTGGAGAGTGGGGTTGGCGAACGAGAATTGAAAATCAGCACATATCGGCGGAGTGATTATGTGATTTTTGAGATGGTCAAAGGATTTTTCTTTGGAACAATCTGTTTTTGTACTGTGTTGCTGCTTTGGGGCTGTTCCAGATGGGACATATTTAACCAGTGGCTTTCAGATATTCATTATGGGACACTGTTAAAGCAGTTATTGATTTTTTATGGAATATTTATGGCAGTATATCTGGTAATCTGTGTTGCCGTGGCAATTCACCGGCATAAGGTGTGTCGGGAGCGACGCAATCTGTATCTGCATTTTCTGCACCGATTGAATAAATCCTATCTTGCTGAGGAAAAAGCAGGGGAAGAGTAGGATTGTCAGGAGGAAACAATGGTTCAACTTTTGAAAATAAAAGAACACATCTATCGTTTTATCGGAAAATATGAGATCTATGCAATGGCAGTCTTTCGGTTTCTGGTTGCTTTTCTGGCATTTTCGCTGATCAATCATCAGATTGGTTATATGGACATTTTAAAAGAGTATCCGATTGCACTGCTCTGTGCATTATTGTGTTCATTTTTGCCTTCCGGCATGATGCTGTTTTTCGGTGCACTGCTCATATTGCTGAACTGTTATGCACTGTCACTGGAGTTATGCGGTATTGTGGCATTGATCTTTGTGGCTCTTTTTTGCATTTATTATCGTTTTACCAGCAAAAAAGGCATTTATACGGTACTGACTTCAGTACTTGGAATTGCAGGTATTCCCTATGTAATGCCGGTGGCAGCAGGAATTCTTGACCGGATATATACGGTAGTAGCAGTTGTATGTGGAGAGTTTGTATACTTTTTGTTAAAAAGTGTGAATCAGAATGCAGCACTTTTTTCAGCCAAAGAGACTATTACAAAGAAAAGTGTGGTGACACTTGCCGTGCTGCAGATTTTTACCGATAAAGAGATGTATTTCTATCTGGCAGCATTTGCAGCAGCGGCAGTTATCGTTTCCTGTGTCAGAAGACTTAGTGTGGATCATGCAAGAACGATTGCAATCGTCCTCGGTATTGCCGTGCAGCTTGGCGTGATTTGCAGCGGTGAGATTTATCTTGGTGAGACAGGTCGGATCGTGCGGGTAATCCTGGGCTGTATGGTATCGCTGGTTATTGCACTGGTGCTTGATTTTATGATCCTCAGTGTGGATTATAGCCGGGTGGAGCATACACAGTTTGAAGATGATGAATATTATTACTATGTCAGAGCCGTTCCGAAGGCTTTTGTATCAGTGGAGGATAAGCAGGTCAAGCATATCAATGCTAAACGGACAAAGAAGCGGAAGAGTACCCGTGGAAAAAAAGTAAACTCTGTTCATGTGAATACCGAGAAAGAAATCGGAGATGAACTGGAGGAACAAGTTCTGAAAGAACTGCATGATAAATAGAATAAACGCAGGGATAATGAGCAAGGAGAGGAAGTGAAAAAATGCGGGAGATTGGATCAGCATTATATGCATTTATGGATAAATATCTTTCCTGGATTGATAAACCGAAGATAGGACCGACAGATATTATAGAGATCATTATTATTGCTTTTGTACTGTATCATGTTATGGTATGGGTGAAAAATACACGGGCATGGATGCTGTTTAAAGGAATTATCGTGATCCTGATATTCCTTTTGCTGGCAGCGTTGTTCCAGATGAACACGATCCTGTGGCTGTCGGGAAAAGTTGTAAATGTTGCAGCGATCGCACTGGTCATTATTTTTCAGCCGGAGTTGCGAAATGCACTGGAACGGCTGGGCAGGAAGAATTTTCTTACCGCGTTTTTTAATTTTGATTTTCAGAAGTCAAATCCGGTGCGTTTTTCCGAGAAGACGATCAACGAGATTGCGAAAGCCTGTTATGAGATGGGCAAGGTGAAAACAGGTGCGTTGATTGTTATTGAACGTGATGTGATGCTGAACGAGTATATCCGCACCGGAATACCTCTGGATTCTCTGGTTTCCAGCCAGCTTCTGATCAATATTTTTGAACATAACACACCGTTGCATGACGGTGCAATCATTGTGCGGGGAGACAGGATCGTGTCTGCGACCTGCTATCTGCCCTTATCGGATAATATGGAACTTAGTAAAGAACTGGGAACCCGTCATCGTGCCGCTGTTGGTATCAGCGAGGTCAGTGATTCTATGACTATTGTTGTATCAGAAGAGACAGGAGCTGTTTCCTTGGCCGTGGAAGGTACTCTGTATCGTAATATTGATACGAATTTCCTGAAAAGTAAGCTGAGATTTGCAGCAAAACTTTCGAAGGACACCGAACCGTATCTGACAAAACTGAAAAGGAGGCTGAAACATGTTGCGCAAACTGACAAAGCGGATTACAAATAATTTCGGTCTCAAAGTGCTGGCAGTTGTATTTGCAATTGTCATCTGGTTGGTAGTTGTAAATATTGAAGATCCGGAAAAAACAAAGGGATTTACAATCCCGGTAACAATAGAGAACAGTGACTACCTTACTGATATGGGAAAGACATATGATATTCTGAACAATTCAGACAAGATTTCCTTTACAGTTACCGGTAAACGCTCAATCATTGAAGAATTATCAGATTCTGATTTTACCGCAGTGGCAAATATGGAGAATGTGAATGATGAACTGACCACCGTTCCGGTCAGTGTGGCTGCTTCCCGTTATTCGGGGCAGATTGAGATCAATAAGCGGGATGCAACGTTAAAAATCAGTGTGGAGAATCTTAAAACTGAGAAATATGCGGTGAAAGTTGTGACTAAGGGTACCCCGGCGGCATATTGTTATGTGGAGACTGCGACCGCGGATCCTAAAAAAGTGACCATCACCGGTCCGGAATCCGTTCTGAGTCAGATTGCAACTGTGGAAACAATCGTGGATGTCAGTGGTGTCGGGGAAGATATGGCAACAAACAGCAAGGTTGTTCTGCTGGATGAAGCCGGAAATGAGATTCCTCAGGATCGTCTGACATTGAACCGTACGTCGGTGGCGGTAGATGTGAAAATTACAATGGGAAAATCGGTGCCATTGAAATTTACTACAAATGGAACCCCGGCAGACGGATATCGGTATGAAAAAGCAGAATGCAGCGTTTCCAGCGTTAAGCTGGTGGGCAGCAGTGAAGCACTTGCCGGTATCAGTGAATTGGAAATCTCCGGGTCACAGATGAGTATTGCGGGGGCGACATCAGATGTGACTGCCGGTGTAGATCTGACGAAATTCCTGCCGGATGGAGTGGAACTGGCATCAGATCAGCAAAAACAGATCAATGTGACACTGGTTATAGAAGGAAAAACGGCAAAGGCTTTTGCTGTTCCGGTGAAGAATATCACAGTGAAGAATCTACCGTCAAATCTGTCCATGCAATTTAATGCAGATACCGTGACGGTGAACATTCTGGGATTTGCTGAGGATTTTGCAGATATCAATCCGGAATCTATCACAGGAACTATTGATGCTTCCGGATTTAACACCGGAGTTCTGGCAGCGGAAGTAAAGCTGGATGGAAATTACAGTGTCAGTGAGACCATATATACGGCTGTTACCGTGACGGAAAAATCATCTTCCGGAAACAGTGGAAGTGACAGTAATTCAGAAGGAGCAAACAGCTCTTCACAGTAAAATAAGGATAAGAAGAAACACCTAAGATGTATTTGGAGGGGATACAAGATGGTTTGTCAGAAAGTAAAAATTAAAAATCCTGCGGGACTGCATCTGCGTCCTGCGGGAAAATTATGCGACGAGGCGATCAAATACAAATCAAAGATTTCTTTTCAGAGAGGAACAATGATTACAAATGTAAAGAGCCTTTTGAGTGTGCTGGCGGCAGGCATTAAGTACAATGATGAGATTGAATTTGTCTGTGAGGGAGAAGATGAAGAAGAAGCGCTGGCAGGAATTGTATTAGTGATACAGAACGGTTTGGGGGAATAACAGGAAAAGAGGAAAATCGTATGGACCATTTGGATGAACTGGAAGCAGAAGCAATATACATCATGCGGGAGGTGGCAGCACAGTGTGAAAAGCCGGTGATGCTTTATTCTATTGGAAAAGATTCATCTGTGATGCTGCATCTTGCCCTGAAAGCATTTTATCCGGAAAAACCGCCATTTCCGTTTTTACATGTAAATACTACATGGAAATTTAAGGAAATGATTGCATTTCGTGATAAAGTAGCTGAACAATATGGTATTGAAATGCTGGAGTATATCAATGAGGAAGGTGTACGCCAGGGGATCAATCCATTTGATCATGGCGCAGCCTACACGGATATCATGAAGACGCAGGCTCTGAAACAGGCATTAAATAAATATGGATTTACTGCAGCTTTTGGTGGCGGCAGAAGAGATGAGGAAAAGAGCCGTGCGAAAGAACGTATTTTTTCTTTCCGTAATGCGGAGCATGCCTGGGATCCGAAAAATCAGCGACCGGAGATGTGGAAACTGTATAATACAGAGATCAACAAGGGTGAGAGCATCCGGGTATTTCCTATCTCCAACTGGACAGAGAAAGATATCTGGCAGTATATTAAGCGGGAAAATATCGATATTGTCCCGCTGTATTTTGCGGCAGAGCGGCCGGTGGTTGAACGTGATGGTAATTTGATCATGGTAGATGATGAACGTATGCGTCTGCTTCCGGGGGAAAAGCCCATGATGAAGAAAGTACGTTTCCGTACACTCGGCTGTTATCCGCTTTCCGGCGGGGTGGAGTCGGATGCCGATACCCTGGATGCCATTATTCAGGAAACATTAAGTGCGGTATCTTCTGAGCGTACCAGCCGTGTTATTGACAAGGATGGTGGAGCGGCCAGTATGGAGAAACGGAAAAGGGAGGGCTATTTCTAGGATGAATGCGTTATTAAAATTTATCACATGTGGAAGTGTGGATGATGGAAAATCTACACTGATCGGACATATGCTCTATGATGCAAAACTGCTTTTTGCGGATCAGGAACGCGCGCTTGAGCTGGATTCCAAAGTGGGATCCAGAGGTGGTGAAATAGATTACAGTCTTTTGCTGGACGGGCTGATGGCGGAGCGGGAGCAGGGAATTACCATTGATGTTGCTTACCGTTATTTTACGACAGAGCGCCGTTCTTTTATTGTGGCTGACACACCGGGACATGAAGAATATACGCGAAATATGGCAGTAGGAGCTTCCTTTGCCGATCTGGCGGTTATTCTTGTAGATGCAAGCCAGGGTGTGTTGACACAGACCAGACGCCATACCAGAATCTGTTCCCTGATGGGAATTAAGCATTTTGTATTTGCCGTAAACAAAATGGATCTGATCGATTTTGAACAGGAAAAATTTCAGAAGATCCAGAAGGATATAAAAGTGCTGCTGGCAGAGTTTGAGTACAGCACTGCGCAGATGATCCCGGTATCTGCAACCGAAGGAGATAACATTACAAAACGTTCTGTGCATATGCCATGGTATACGGGAAAGACATTGTTGGATTATCTGGAAACCATTAATGTAAAAGAGAATCCGGCAGAAACAGGGTTTACCATGCCGGTACAGCGTGTCTGCAGGCCGAATCATACGTTCCGCGGATTTCAGGGACAGATTGAGAGCGGGAGCGTTTCTGTGGGAGATGCCATTAAGGTACTGCCAAGCGGTGAATCTGCGAAAGTGACGTTGATTTATGAAGGCGATAAAGAAGTGCAGACCAGTGCCACAGGACATGCAGTCACTATTCAGCTGGATACGGAGATTGACGTCTCCAGAGGCTGTGTACTGATCAGAGATACTTCATTGAACGTAAATTCCATGTTTGCCGCGACTCTGTTGTGGATGGATGATGTGAAATTGCTGCCAGGCAGAAATTTCCTGTTAAAGCTTGCCACACAGAGTGTTCCGGCGACTATTATGAAGATCCGGTATAAGATTGATGTCAACACCGGAGAAGAAGTATATGCGGATGCGATTTACAAAAATGAGATTGCGTTGTGTGAGATTTCCACGGCATCCAAGCTGGTATTTGATGAATTTGAAAAAAATAATGCACTGGGTTCTCTGATTCTGATTGACCGTGTGTCCCATATGACGTCGGCCTGTGGAATCGTGGAACATACATTGAACAGAGAGAATCAGCTGACCTGGCACAATATGGATATTACACGGAGTTTCAGGGAGGAACAGCTGGGGCAGACTGCAAAAACAATCTGGTTTACCGGTCTGTCAGGTTCTGGAAAATCTACGCTGGCAAATGAATTGGAGAAACGTCTGGCTGCTATGGGCAAACATACGATGCTGCTGGATGGTGACAATGTCCGGATGGGATTGAACAGAAATCTTGGTTTTCGTGAGGCTGACCGGATTGAGAATATCCGTCGGATTGCAGAAGTGTCCAAGCTGATGAATGATGCTGGTCTGATCGTGCTGACTTCTTTTATCTCACCTTTTGCACAGGATCGCCAGAATGCCCGTGAAATCATCGGAGATGCATTTATGGAAGTATACGTAAGCACTCCGATGGAAGAATGTGAGCGCAGAGATGTCAAGGGATTATATAAAAAGGCCCGGAAAGGGGAACTGGATCATTTTACCGGTGTGACCAGTCCGTATGAAGTACCACAGCATGCCGATGTCGTGATCGACACCAGCAAATTCAGTGTGGAAGCTTGCGTGGATCAGATTTTGGAACAGCTGAAAAATCAGCTGTAACTTATATAAAATGATATAATCATGAAGTGAACCCAAAATGGAAAGGAATTAAAATGGGAAGATATTTTGGAACTGATGGTTTCCGTGGTGAGGCCAACAAAAATTTAACAGTGGAACATGCATACAAAGTGGGTCGTTTTATCGGATGGTACTATCATCAGATGACAGGAAAAAAATGTAAAGTGGTAATCGGAAAAGATACCAGACGTTCCAGCTACATGTTTGAATATTCTTTGGTAGCTGGTCTGACAGCATCCGGGGCAGATGCATATCTGCTTCATGTAACGACTACACCATCTGTTTCTTATGTGACAAGAACCGAGAATTTTGACTGCGGTATTATGATTTCTGCCAGCCACAATCCGTTCTATGATAATGGCATCAAGCTGATCAATGGAAACGGCGAGAAGATGGATGAGAAGACGATCTCCTATATTGAGGATTACATTGATGGCAAATTGAATCTGTTCGGGGAAGAGATGACAGATGTACCGTTTGCAGTCCGCGAAGAAATCGGATGCACCGTTGATTATGCAGCAGGAAGAAACCGCTATGTGGGATATCTGATCTCACTGGCAACTTATTCTTATAAAAATATGCGTGTGGGACTGGACTGTGCAAACGGAAGTTCCTGGATGATCGCAAAGAGCGTGTTTGATGCACTGGGAGCAAAGACCTATGTCATCAATGCAGAGCCGGACGGAACGAATATCAATAACCATGCAGGTTCTACTCATATTGAAGTGCTTCAGAAATTTGTAAAAGACAATAATCTGGATGTTGGATTCGCATATGATGGCGATGCAGACCGTTGTATTGCAGTGGATGAAAAAGGAAATGTTGTTGATGGAGATCTGATTTTGTATATTTATGGAAAATATATGAAAGAGAGAGGAAAATTATTAAACAATACCGTCGTTACCACGATCATGTCCAATTTTGGTCTGTACAAAGCTTTTGATGAAGCAGGTATTAACTACGAGAAGACAGCTGTTGGAGACAAATATGTCTATGAAAATATGGTTCAGAACGGTCATCGTATCGGTGGTGAGCAGTCTGGACATATTATTTTCAGCAAATATGCAACAACCGGTGATGGTATCCTGACTTCTATGAAGATGATGGAAGTAATACTGGCAAAGAAGCTGCCGCTGAGCAAGCTGGCAGAGCCTGTTACCATTTATCCGCAGGTGCTCAAAAATGTAAGAGTAAAGAGCAAACCGGAAGCGCAGAATGATCTGGATGTACAGGAGGCTGTGGCAAAAGTGGCAGAAATGCTTGGTGATACCGGAAGAATTCTGGTTCGTGAGAGTGGCACAGAGCCGGTGATCCGTGTCATGGTAGAAGCTGAGACAGAAAGCCTCTGTGAAAAATATGTGGATCAGGTGATCGATGTGATCAAATCCAAGGGGCATATAGCTTAAAAAAGAATACCGGATGTGAAATGCACAGAAGAAAAATGTGAGATATAACAGAGCGTGTATTTTACAAAAAAGTGCGGTAGTATTCCGTAAAAAATAAGAGAAAGAGGTGATCAGGTGGTTGAATTAGACCAGTTCAAAACAACATTGAACGCATACAGACACCCGCTCCAGGAAGTAAGGGATTCACTTTGACCTCGCTAATAAAGAGCAGAGGATTCAGGAATTAGAGCGGAAAATGGAGGAGCCGGATTTTTGGAACAATCCGGAGCGTTCCCAGGAGCTTATGAAAGAGCTTAAAAGTAAGAAAGATGATGTGGAAATTTATCATCGGCTCACATCCCAGATGGAAGATATGGAACTTATGATCGAGATGGGATATGAGGAAAATGATCCGGAAGTGATTCCGGAGATCCAGGAATTGTTGGATGAGTTTGAAGCAAGTTTTGAAAATATTCGTATGAAAACATTGTTGTCCGGTGAATACGACAGAGACGATGCCATTGTGACCCTGCATGCAGGTGCCGGTGGAACAGAGTCCTGTGACTGGGCAAGTATGCTGTATCGTATGTACACCAGATGGGCATCTGCCAAAGGATTTGAAGTGGAAGTGCTGGATTATCTGGACGGTGAGGAAGCAGGCATTAAGTCTGTTACATTCCAGGTGCACGGAGAGAATGCCTATGGTTATCTGAAGTCCGAGAAAGGGGTCCACAGACTGGTGCGTATTTCCCCGTTCAATGCGGCTGGAAAACGGCAGACATCCTTTGTATCCTGTGATGTTATGCCGGATATCGAGGAAGATGTGGAAGTGGAGATCAACGAAGATGATCTGCGCATCGATACCTACCGATCCAGTGGAGCCGGTGGACAGCATATCAATAAGACTTCATCTGCAATTCGTATTACGCATCTGCCGACAGGTATCGTAGTTCAGTGCCAGAATGAGCGTTCCCAGCATATGAATAAAGATAAGGCAATGCAGATGTTGAAAGCAAAACTGTATCTGTTGAAACAGCAGGAAAATGCGGAGAAAGCAGCTGACATTCGCGGCGATGTCACAGAGATCGGCTGGGGCAATCAGATCCGGTCTTACGTTATGCAGCCGTATACAATGGTGAAAGATCATCGTACCAATGCGGAGACAGGAAACGTAGACAGTGTCATGGATGGAAATATTGATCTTTTTATCAATGCATATCTGAAATGGATTACATTGAGCAAAAAAGATCAGGAGGCATAAAGAGGAGAAATTACCATGGGTATTATCAGAGCAGCAGCAAAAAGTCTCAGTTCAGGGTTGGCAGATCAGTGGCTGGAAGTCATTGAGCCTTCTGATATGGGTGCACAGACCTTGATGACACCGGGCATTATGGTGAATCGAAAATCACAGAACCGCAAAGGAAGCAGACATGTGATTTCTGACGGATCAGTGATCCATGTATATGATAATCAGCTTATGGTTCTGACCGATGGAGGGAAAATCATTGATTACACCGCAGAGCCAGGTTACTTTGAAGTGAACAATGCTGCAGAACCGTCTCTGTTTAACGGAGATTTTTCCGGCGCGATGCAGGCGACATTTGAGCGTGTGAAGTATGGTGGTCAGTCCCCTACAGAGCAGAAGGTGTATTACCTGAATTTGCAGGAAATCAAGGGTATTAAATTCGGTACAAGAAATCCGATCAACTATTTTGATAACTTTTATAATGCAGAGCTGTTTCTGCGGACGCATGGAACCTATTCTATTCGTATTACCGATCCATTGAGATTTTATGCGGAAGTTATTCCGAGAAATATGGATCAGGTGGAAGTGTCTGATGTAAATGAGCAGTTTCTGGATGAATTTCTGGAAGCCTTGCAGTCTGCCATTAATCAGATGTCTGCAGATGGTATCCGGATTTCCTTTGTTACATCCAAAGGGCGGGAACTTGGCAAATACATGGCGGATATTCTGGATGAGGAGTGGAAGCAGAACCGTGGTGTGGAGATTGCATCTGTAGGAATTGCGAGCATTTCCTATGATGAGGAATCCACTAAGCTCATCAATATGAGAAATCAGGGAGCTATGCTTTCTGATCCGACAATACGGGAAGGTTATGTGCAGGGATCTGTGGCTCGTGGCATGGAGGCAGCAGGTTCCAATGCAGCAGGATCTGTGTCCGGTTTTATGGGCATGGGGATGAGTATGCAGGGTGGATCCGGTGTAATGGGGGCAGCTTCTGAGGCAAACCTCCGTCAGATGGAGATGAACCGTCAGCATGCGCAGGCGGCCGGGACGGCTGACATGGCAGCTGCTACATGGATCTGTTCCTGTGGAACAGAAAATACCGGAAAATTCTGTGCGGAATGTGGAAAACCGATGCCGACTGCGTGGACCTGTTCCTGTGGGACAGAAAATACCGGAAAATTCTGTACGGAATGTGGAAAACCGGCACCGGCGGCACCGTGGACCTGTTCCTGTGGAGCCGTAAATACCGGAAAATTCTGTGCAGAATGTGGAAAACCGAAAGCATAAGAGGATGAATATGGCGACAGTCAGTATGAAATGCCCGAATTGTGGGGGCGAATTGATTTTTGACCCGAAAAGTCAGAAATATAAATGTGAATATTGCGGTTCTGATTTTGCTCTGGATGAGATCAGTACCGAAGAGGCAGCGACACAGGCGGTATCCGATGTGGTGCAGGAGCGTGAAGATACCTCTGACAATCACACACAGCAAAGAACAGCAGGTGCTGAAGATGCGGCAGTGCTGTATACCTGTCCGAGCTGTGGGGCACAGATCGTGACCGATCAGACGACAGCAGCAACATTTTGTTATTACTGTCACAATCCGGTATTGCTCTCAGAACAATTATCAGGAGCATTTCATCCGGATCAGATCATTCCATTTGAGATTGACCGGAAACAGGCAGAGGAACATTTCCTTGATTTTGTACAGAAAAAGAAATTTGTGCCGAATGCATTTTTTCAGAAAAATCAGATTGAAAAACTGACAGGCATTTATTTCCCATATTGGGTCTGTGATGCAGAGGTGGAAGGAAGCCTGACCGCAGAAGGAAATAAAGTGCGGGTGTGGGTTTCCGGAGATGAGGAATTTACGGAGACGAGAATTTATCGTATGGAACGGGAAGGCCATGTGTCACTGCGGGAGATTACCAAGCATGCACTGAAAAAAACCGATAATTTACTGGCGGAAGGTGTACTTCCTTATGATTTTTCCAAAGCAGCAGAATTCCGGATGGGATATCTGTCCGGTTTCTATGCGGAAAAACGTGATATTGAACGGAAAGAACTGGAGGAGGAAGTACATCGCGAAGTGGAAAATTGCACCAGAGATCTGCTGGAAGATACGATTCACGGATATAACGGCGTACATATACTTTCAGATCATATCAGACCGATCCGGGAACAGTGGAAGTACACGCTGCTTCCGGTGTGGACTGTGACTTATAAAGGGATGAATGGGAAGATGTATTATTACTCCATGAATGGTCAGAATGGAAAAACGTATGGAGAACTTCCGGTTGACCGGAAAAAAGTATTTCTGTTTGGTGCGTTGTGTGGCGGTATAGCACTGGTGATCATGCTGTTGCTTGGCTACTTTATATTCTGATTCTGGGAGAGGAAAATGAGAATGACAAAAAGAAGAGAGCAGTGGCTGCTCTGGCTGGCAGGAATCGTAGTATGTCTTATGCTCAGCGTGGGTGCGGCAGTTTCTGCACAGGCAGCAGGGCGTCAGGTATATGATGATGCGGGATTGTTTTCCGACAGTGAGATTTCAGATCTTACAGCAGCTGTTAATGTGGCAGAGGAAGAAACCGGATGGGATCTTATGCTTTTGACGGTAAATGACAATTCAGTAGGATCGACGCAGAGTTATGCGGAAGAAAAATTTAATGAATACACAGAAAAAGACAACGGAATTGCTTTTGTACTGGATATGAATGCACGTTTGTTTTATATTGCAACTGGCGGCGAAGCTTATGAGTATGTCGGCGATACACGTTTGAATGAATTACTGGATGATGCCACGGTATATGCTGGAGACGGAGATTATTATCAGGCGATGATTGCAATGTTGAATGATACTGTGACTTTTTATCAAGAAGGAAAGCCGGATCATTCTTCTGTATATGATGCCGATCAGGGAATCTATCGGGATGTATCTGGCAGTAATGTGCGGCTGCTGGATTTGAAGGATATCCTGCTGGCAATTGTTATCGGAGGAGTGGTGTGTGCGGGGTTCTGCCTGTTTATCACCGGAAAATACCGGTTGAAATTTGGAAGATACCGGTACAATGCCAGAGAACATGCGACAGTAAAGCTGCGTACAAATGAAGATCATTTTGTGCGTCAATATGTGACGCGCAGAAAAATTCCGAAAGATCCACCGAAAAATGGTGATGGCGGAAATACAAGCACGGTTCATCAGGGTGCGGGCGGACGCACATTTGGTGGCGGCGGCCGGGGATTTTAAGAATCCCCGGTCTTTTTTTATCAGAAGGATTGTGGGAGTGCAAAGCACGGAGCAATCTGTATGATCAAGTTGGATTTTTTATCAAAAAAGAGCAGTTTTTCGTGTGCTGACATCGTTGGTATCTTGAAAAACACAAAAAACAGGGTTGCATACAAGATTTGATTATGATACTATATCTTTACTGTGAAAACAGATGTATTTCTGTGAAACACACATAAGGGGGACACAATGGCAGAAAAAACAAAATATTTTGTCCTGAAGCAGAAAGCAGTGCCGGAGGTTTTACTGAAGGTAGTAGAGGCAAAACGTTTGCTGGATTCAGGCAAGGCAGTTTCCGTACAGGAGGCAGCAGAGAATGTCGGCATCAGCCGGAGTTCTTTTTATAAATACAAAGATGATATTTTCCCATTTCATGATAATGCAAAGGGAAAGACAATCACCATGGTGATTCAGTTGGATGATGAACCGGGACTGTTGTCCGTAGTATTGCGGATCGTGGCAGATTATCATGCCAATATCCTGACGATTCATCAGAGTATTCCGGTCAACGGAATTGCTTCACTGACACTGAGCGTGGATGTGTTAAATGAAACTGGTGATATCTCGCAGATGGTAGATACCATTGAGCAGCAACAGGGCATTCATTATTTAAAAATATTAGCAAGGGAGTGACAAACGATGATTCAGATTGCAGTATTAGGTTACGGTACGATTGGTTCCGGTGTGGCGGAAGTATTAAAAGTAAACAAAGAGAGTATCACAAAACGCGTAGGAGACGAAATATCTATCAAGTATATCCTGGATCTGCGTGAATTTCCGGGAGATCCGATGGAAGATAAGATCGTACATGATTATGCGGTTATCAAAAACGATCCGGAGATCGCAATCGTGGTGGAAGCCATGGGTGGTGTGGAGCCGGCATACACATTTGCGAAACAGGCGCTGGAGAGTGGTAAACATTTTGCTACTTCTAACAAGGCACTGATTGCAGAGAAAGGTGCAGAGCTCATCCGCATTGCAAAGGAAAAAAATGTGAACTGCATGTTTGAGGCAAGTGTAGGTGGCGGTATTCCAATCATCCGTCCGTTAAATTCCTGTCTGACAGCAGATGTGATTGAGGAAGTATCCGGTATTCTGAACGGAACAACCAACTATATGATGACAAAAATGTCTTCAGAAGGTTCTGAGTTCGAAGATGTACTGAAAGATGCACAGCAGAAAGGATATGCAGAAGCAGATCCGACCGCTGATATCGAGGGACATGATGCCTGCAGAAAGATTGCGATTCTCACATCTCTGGTATGTGGGCAGCAGGTTGATTTCCAGGACATCCATACAGAAGGAATCACAAAGATTACAGCAACCGATATCAAATACGCGAAAGCATTGGGAAGAAGTATCAAACTTCTTGCTTCCAGCTACAAGACCGGAGACAGTTACTGTGCACTGGTAGCACCGTTTATGCTGGCACCGGAACATCCGCTGTACAATGTCAATGATGTATTCAATGCAGTGTTTGTACATGGCAATGTACTGGGCGATGCAATGTTTTACGGAAGTGGAGCAGGCAAACTTCCGACCGCAAGTGCTGTTGTGGGTGATATTGTTGAAATCGCAAGACATCTGGATGAAAATATTCCGGTGGAATGGCGTGAGGAAAAACTGGAACTTGCTGATTACAAACAGTTGAAAAACAGATATTTTGTCCGTACTACAGCAGAGAAAGCTGCTATTGAGCAGGCTTTTGGTGCAGTGGAATATGTACAGGCAGAAGGTGTTACCGGAGAGTGTGCATTTATAACAGCCGAGATGGATGGGGCTGCATATGATAAAGCAGAGGGGCAGATCGGTGCTGTGCTTCAGTCCATTCGTGTAAAATAAAGAATCATTACTGCGTAAAAAGATGCAGAGATGATAGATTGTTTGTTGATGAGAAAATAAAAAAGTAAACAGAGGTAAAAAGTGATGAAATACGTGGTGGTTTTAGGAGATGGAATGGCAGACCGTCCGATTGCGGAACTTGGTGATCAGACCCCGCTTTCCTATGCAGACACGCCGGAGATGGATCAGCTGGCAGCAGTATCAGAAATCGGAATGGTTCATACGATCCCGGAGGGCATGAAGCCGGGCAGTGATACCGCGAACCTGTCAGTGCTTGGATATAATCCGAGAATTTATTATTCCGGACGTTCTCCACTGGAAGCGTTGAGTATTGGCGTTGACATGAAGGATACGGATATTGCACTACGCTGCAATCTGGTGACTTTGTCTGAGGAAGAGGAGAATTATGAGGAACGTACGATTATCGATCACAGTTCCGGTGAGATCAGCACTGCAGATGCAGCAGTTTTGTTAGATGCAGTTCGGGAAGGGCTGGAGAATGAAACTTACAAGTTTTATGTGGGAACCAGCTACCGCCATTTGTTAATCTGGGATAAGGGAGAAGTGGTTGAACTGACACAGCCACATGATGTGCTGGGGCAGACAATCGGACAGTATCTTCCGGAGGATGCTGTACTTCGTGAGATGATGAGGAAAAGTTATGATATTCTCGTAAACCATCCGATTAATGTAGAACGGAAGAAGAACGGCCTGAATCCGGCAAACTCCTGCTGGTTCTGGGGTGCGGGCACAAAGCCGGCTCTTTCTTCCTTTGAAGAGAAAACACAGCTGAAAGGTGCGATGATCTCTGCCGTAGATCTGTTGAAAGGAATTGCCGTAGGTGCATCCATGAAAGTCGTGGAAGTAGAGGGCGCAAACGGTGGTCTGAATACAAATTATGAAGGAAAAGCGCAGGCAGCAATTGACGTATTGACCAAAGAGGGATATGATTTTGCGTATATCCACGTTGAGGCTCCGGATGAGATGGGTCATCAGGGCAGCGTTGAGCGTAAGGTGAAGGCAATTGAATATCTGGATTCACGGATTATCAAGCCAGTGAAGGAAGGACTTGAAGCAGCGGGAGAGGATTTTCGAATGTTAGTTCTTCCGGATCATCCTACGCCAATCTGCATGCGGACGCATTCATCTGACAGTGTGCCGTATCTTTTATATGACAGCACAAAACCTCAGCAACATGACTGGAAGTACAATGAAGCTGAAGGCGAGGCCAGTGGAAACTACGTGGCGTGTGGCCATGAAATCATAGATTACTTATTTGGGAGGAAGACATGCTAATTGTAAAAAAATTCGGCGGCAGTTCTGTGGCTGATAAAGAAAGAATTTTTAATGTAGCAAAGAGATGTATCGAAGATTATGAAGCAGGAAATGATGTGGTTGTTGTTCTGTCCGCAATGGGAAAGACAACAGACCGTCTCATTGAGATGGCACGCGACATCAATCCGAAAGCTTCCAAGAGAGAGATGGATATGCTCCTGGCAACCGGAGAGCAGACATCTGTTGCATTAATGTCCATGGCTATGCAGTCTCTGGGCGTTTCTGCCGTATCTTTGAATGCATTTCAGGTAGTTATGCATACAACATCAGCGTACAGCAATGCAAAATTCAAACGAATTGATACCGAGCGTATTTTCAATGAACTGGAACAGAGAAGAATTGTTATCATTACCGGTTTCCAGGGAGTCAATAAATACGACGATATCACAACACTGGGACGTGGAGGTTCTGATACCACAGCGGTAGCCCTGGCAGCAGCACTGCATGCAGATGCCTGTGAGATCTACACAGACGTAGAGGGTGTATACACCGCAGATCCGCGTGTGGTTCCAAACGCAAAAAAATTGAAAGAAATTACATACGATGAGATGCTTGAATTGGCAACACTTGGAGCGAAAGTTCTTCACAACCGTTCTGTTGAACTTGCGAAAAAATATGGTGTGCAGTTGGTTGTACGTTCAAGTTTAAACAGAGCAGAGGGAACAATTGTTAAGGAGGAAACAGAAATGGAAGGCATGCTTGTTAGTGGCGTAGCAGTAGATAAAAATGCAGCGAGAATCGCAGTTATTGGTATTAAGGATGAGCCGGGAATGGCATTTAAGGTCTTTGATCTTCTGGCAAAGAAAAATATTAATGTAGATATCATTTTACAGTCGATTGGTCGTGATGGCACAAAGGATATTTCCTTTACCGTATCCCGTGATCAGATGGATGAGGCTGTAAAAGCATTGGAGGAGAACCATGCACGTATCAAAGCCCAGAAAATCGAAGCAGATCCGACCGTTGCGAAATTGTCTATTGTCGGAGCCGGAATGCAGACACATCCGGGCGTAGCAGCAGGTATGTTTGAGGCGCTGTATAACATTGGTGTAAACATCCGTATGATCGGAACATCTGAGATCCGTGTAACGGTTCTGGTAGATGAGAAAGATGTAGATAAAGCAATGCGTGCAGCACATGACAGATTTATCGAGGACTAATAGCGTTCCGATTTTATTCATTATGTCAGCTTTCGCTGATCAGAATCAGGCACCAAGCCTTACATGCGTTCGACTTGGATAGAAAAAGCAGGATTATTTCATTGGATAGAAGTAATCCTGCTTTTTTGTGCGATAGCATATGTTCTGAATGAGAACTTTGTTATGAGAACTCTTTCAGATTCAGATAGAACTGGGTATTTGTCTGAAGCATATAAGGAATGATCCACAAAAAACCAAGACCCAGTGTCAGAATACCAAGCAGCCACCAGCCGATGAAAGAAAGCTGCAGCAGAAAATAGCGCAGTTTACGACCTTTCATCAGGCGAAAACTTTCGCGAAGTGCTTCCAATACCCGGTAATCCGGATGATCGAGGAGCAGGTAGGCAGCCTGGGAAAAAGCCAGACCAAGTATGAGCTGGACAACGAAACCGATAGCCAGCAGAATCAATCCGGTGATCAGCTGAGAACTGAGTACCAGCGATGTCAGGACGGCTGAGCGCAATGCTGCAATCGCGGAAACAGCAGCTCCCGGAAGTGTGCAGACAAAGGAAATCAGGATAAGGATAAGCTCACAGCCGATAAACTTGTCCGGTCGGTTTCGAAATGGATACAGAAGATCTGAAAACTGTGGTCGGATGTCTCTGGCTGATTCCATATGCATGTGAGTGATGCCGATATTGAACAGCGCTCCGATCAGGCCGACAAACAGCATGCCGGCATAAGCCCAGATAACCCGGAATATGTGAATATAGTAAAATCCTTCCTGCAGCATGCGGGAAAATGGAATTTCAATCAGTGCGGCAATGAGCCAGGCAAGAATGCCGGCACCAATGAGCACACTGTAACGTCCAAGCAAAGCACTTCTGGCATTTGCTTTTAAATCTGCAAAAGATTTCATATTGATATCATGCTCCAATCTGTTAAAATAGTGTGAGAACAAGGAGAAAGCAAAAATGAAAGAATCAGAACCAATGCTGGAGACAAGATTATATCGTTGTGGATGGATTTTTTTGCTCATCCTTTGTGTGTGGAAAATTGCAAAAAAGGTGCTGTTTCCGCATTTTGTCCTGTCCTTTGGAACGCGTCCGTGTGTATTTTATACGCTGACGGGTTATTTTTGCCCGGGATGCGGCGGAACCCGAAGTCTTCGGGCATTGCTTTCCGGGAAAATTTTCGTGAGTGCGGTGGATTTTCCGATGATATTTTATGCAGCAGTCGTATTTGCCTGGTTTATGATCAGCCAGACGATAGACCGCATCAGCGGACACCGGCTTCCCATCGGCATGAAATACCGTGACACATGGGTGTATGCCGCCCTTGTTATTGTGGTCATTCATTTTGTAGTAAAAAATCTGTTTTATATAAAAACAGGTGTGGAACCGTTTTTATAAATAGTCTCCGGAACCATTATTGTCAAAGATGGAAGTTCCGTTGGAACCATTGTCGGTGCCGGAATTATTGCTGCCTGGATTCAGGTCGATACCGAAATTTTGTTCCAGAGTGTAAGTATAACGCTCCAGAAATTTGTCAAAACCACCATACTGACGGCTGACAGTAATGAAACTTCCGATGGTGATGACTACGCTGATCAGGACACCGGCAGTTCCCATGAGCAGGGCGGTGCGTGCAGCTCCGTATGTCTTTTTTCGGGCGCCTCTGGAAAGCAGTGCAAAAATGATTGCAAGACCGCCAAAGACAAATGCACCGTACAGACAACAAACAGATACAATACTGAGAACGGAACAGATCAGGGCAGCGACAGCCAAACCGTTGGATGCATTTCCCGGTTCGGGATTGCGATGGTACATTTCCTGCTGACTCTGCGAATCTTGAGGATCGTTCCATGGATTTTCATTTTGTTCATACATGTTTTTGTGCCTCCTTTAGACAATGATTCTAACATGTGCATCAGAAAATGACAACCGGAAGAATGTATGATACACTATAGCCGTTTAAGAAAGGAAAGTTAGATATATGGATATTATCAGAAAACTTGCAGAAGAATTACAGATACGACCGGGACAGGCACAGGCAGCTGTCAAATTAATCGATGAGGGTAATACGATTCCGTTTATTTCCCGTTATCGAAAGGAAGCAACCGGAGCACTGAACGATGAGGTGCTCAGAAATCTATATGAACGGTTGAATTACCTGCGAAACCTGGAGGAAAAGAAGGAACAGGTCATTTCTTCTATTGAGGAACAGGGTAAGCTGACGGATGCATTAAAACAGCAGATTCTGGCAGCGGAGACACTGGTGGCAGTGGATGATCTGTATCGCCCGTATCGACCGAAACGCCGCACTCGTGCCACCATTGCCAAGGAGCGTGGACTGGAACCGCTGGCGAACGTATTGTTACTGCAGCAGCTGGATCATCCGGCACTGGAAGAGGCCGCAGGCTACATTTCAGAGGAAAAAGGTGTGGCGACGGCGGAGGATGCACTTCAGGGAGCCATGGACATTGTAGCGGAGGCTATCGCGGATGAGGCAGATTATCGGAGCTATATCCGTGAGAAAACTATGAAAAAAGGTACTCTGACTTCCGGTGCGAAGGATAAAGAGACAGAATCTGTATACGAGATGTATTATGATTTTGAAGAGCCTGTGGCAAAACTGGCCGGACATCGGATTCTGGCATTAAATCGTGGAGAAAAGGAAAAAGTGCTGACGGTAAAACTGGAGGCTCCGGAGGATGAGATCATCCGTTATCTGGAGAAAAAAACGCTGCACAGGGATAATCCATATACAACACCATATTTAAAAGCGGCTGTGGCGGACAGTTATGAGCGACTGATCGCACCGGCTATTGAACGGGAAATCCGCAATGCACTGACAGAGTCCGCACAGGAGGGTGCGATCCGTGTCTTTGGAAAAAATCTGGAGCAGCTGCTGATGCAGCCGCCAATCCGCGGTCAGGTAGTACTTGGCTGGGATCCGGCGTTCCGTACCGGGTGTAAACTTGCTGTGGTAGATGCCACGGGAAAAGTGCTGGACACCGTAGTGATCTTCCCGACAGCACCACAGAACAAAGTTGCAGAGGCGAAGGCTGTTTTGAAAAAACTGATCGCAAAATATCATATTACCTTGATTTCGGTAGGAAACGGAACTGCTTCCAGAGAATCAGAGCAGGTGATTGTGGAACTGTTGAAGGAACTCTCAACTCCGGTACAGTATGTGATCGTAAATGAGGCAGGGGCCAGCGTATATTCAGCCAGCAAGCTTGCTACGGAAGAATTTCCGAATTTTGACGTAGGACAGCGAAGTGCCGCATCTATTGCCCGGAGACTGCAGGATCCGCTGGCAGAATTGGTAAAGATCGATCCAAAATCCATTGGTGTTGGCCAGTATCAGCATGATATGAACCAGAAGCGTCTGAGTGAGGCACTGGAAGGCGTTGTGGAAGACTGTGTCAATAAAGTAGGTGTGGATCTGAACACTGCATCGGTGCCATTGTTGGAGCATGTATCCGGCATTAACAAAACAATTGCAAAAAATATTGTTGCATACCGGGAAGAAAATGGTATATTTAAGAATCGAAAAGAATTGTTGAAAGTAGCAAAACTGGGACCGAAGGCTTTTGAGCAGTGTGCGGGATTCCTGCGCATCAGTGAGAGCACGCAGCCGCTGGATGCCACAAGCGTCCATCCGGAGAGCTATGGAGTGGCAGAAGCATTGTTAAAACAGCTTGGTTACTCGAAAGATGAATTGAAAAAAGGTGCGGTTCCGGGATTGCATAAAAAAATCCGTGATTATAAAAAACTGGCGGAGGAGCTTGGAACCGGTGAACTGACTCTGCGGGATATTGTCGGGGAACTGGAAAAACCAGGCAGAGATCCGCGTGAGGACATGCCAAAACCAATCCTGCGCACGGATGTCCTTGAGATGAAAGACCTGAAACCGGGAATGATCTTAAAGGGAACGGTGCGGAATGTCATTGATTTTGGCGCATTCGTAGATATAGGTGTTCATCAGGATGGTCTGGTGCATATTTCACAGATCTGTGACCGTTTTATCAAACATCCGCTGGAAGCAGTATCCGTCGGTGATATCGTAGATGTTCAGGTGATTAGCGTGGATGTGGCAAAGAAACGGATTGCACTGACTATGAAGATAAAAGCAGATAAATAAATCAGACGAGGAAACAGATATATGAAGATAGAGACATTTTCAGCAGAAGAGACCTATGCATTGGGAAAAAAGCTGGGCAGTGAAGCAAAACCGGGGGATGTTCTGACATTGATCGGTGATCTCGGTGTGGGAAAAACGGTATTTACCCAGGGATTTGCAGATGGACTCGGGATTACAGAACCCATTAGCAGCCCGACTTTTACCATTGTGCAGGTGTATGAGGAAGGAAGACTTCCGTTTTATCATTTTGATGTATATCGGATTGGTGATATCGAGGAGATGGATGAGATCGGTTATGAGGATTATTTCTATGGCAGCGGTGTCACCATGATCGAGTGGGCGAACCTGATCGAAGAGATTCTGCCACAGGATTACCAGGAAGTACAGATTGAAAAAGATCTGGAAAAAGGCTTTGACTATCGTACAATAACCATCAGGGAGGTGCATCGCGCATGAAAATTTTAGCCTTAGACAGTTCCGGACTCGTAGCCAGTGTGGCTCTTGTGGAAGATGACAACATGCTGGGCGAGTATACGGTAAATTATAAAAAAACACATTCACAGACACTGCTTCCGATGTTGGATGAAGTGGCAAAAATGATCGATCTGGATCTGAACAGCATTGATGCCATTGCAGTAGCAGCAGGACCGGGATCTTTTACCGGACTTCGTATCGGTTCTGCAACTGCCAAAGGGCTGGGGCTGGCCTTGGATAAACCACTGATCCATATTCCGACTGTGGACGCCCTTGCCTGCAACCTTTGGGGACATCAGGCACTGATCTGTCCATTGATGGATGCGAGACGCCGGCAGACCTATACCGGTATTTATAAATTTAAAAACGGAGAGCTGCAGACCATTCAGCAGCAATGTGCCGTCGGCATCAGCGATATCGTGGCACAGATTAATGAGATCGGAAAACCGGTGACCTTTTTGGGTGACGGTGTGGCGGTATTCCGCGACTATATAGAAGAAAACTGTCAGGTGCAGCATGATTATGCACCGGCACATATGAACAAGCAGCGTGCGGGTGCTGTGGCATGGCTGGGCCTTCAGTATGCAAAAGAAGGCAGATTTGAGACAGCGGCAGAACACTGTCCGGACTATCTGCGTCTGTCCCAGGCAGAGCGGGAACGTCAGGAAATGTTAGAAAAGCAGCATACCGGGGCATAGTATGAGTAACATTTTGAAAAATATGGAAAAATGCGAAGAAAATACGTTGAAATGTGATGAGGACGTTTCCAAAAGTATGAAGACTGGAGAAGAAAAACAGATAGTTCGTGAGATGCGGCCGGAGGATGTTCCTTCGGTGGCACTTCTCGAAGCGGAATGTTTCTCAGAACCGTGGAGTGAACAGGCATTTTCCGATGCTCTGAAACAGCCGGAGGCATTGTTGATGGTGGCAGAGGATACACAGCAGGTTCCGGTGGGATATTGTGGCATTTATCTGTCTCTGGATGAAGGAGAGATTACAAATGTGGCTGTGCGGCCGGAGTGTCGAAAACAAGGGATTGCAGATGCTATTTTAGATACTGTTTTTATGGAAGCACAGAAGCGTGGAGCAGAGAAAATCTATCTGGAAGTGCGACAGAGCAACATTCCCGCACAGCAGCTGTATGAGAAACATGGATTTGAGTCCTGTGGGCTTCGCAAGAATTTTTATCGAAAACCGACAGAGCATGCCATTGTCATGTGTTGTGATCTGACACGGAGGATAAAAGCGTGAGAGAGGCAGGTATATTATATTGTAATTGCTGTGGAAAAAAGATTCCGGAGGGATATAGCCGGGAAACGGAAGACTTTTTTCACTTTGAGAAGACCTGGGGATATTTTTCCGGCAAAGATGGAACCAGGCAGACGGCGGATATCTGTGAATTTTGCATGGAACAGTGGATCGCACAGTTTCGGATTCCGCCGCAAACCGTGGAAAGGACGGAAATATTTGAATGTTAGATGTATGTTTACTTGGTACCGGTGGTATGATGCCGCTTCCGTACCGAAAATTAACTGCGTTGATGACGCGATATAATGGAAGTAATCTGCTCATTGACTGCGGTGAGGGCACGCAGGTGGCAATCCGGGAAAAAGGCTGGAGTGTACATGACCTGGATGTGATCTGTTTTACTCATTATCATGCAGACCATATCAGCGGACTGCCGGGTCTTTTGCTGACCCTTGGAAATGCAGAGCGTACCAGACCGGTTCACATGATCGGTCCGAAAGGATTGGAACGTGTGGTAAACGCATTGCGGATCATCGCACCGGAACTGCCGTTCTCAATCGAATATCATGAGATTACGGAGCGTGAACAGGATTTTGAGATGAATGGATACTGTATCCATGCGTTCCGGGTAAACCATAATGTACTTTGTTATGGTTATACGCTGGAGATCAAACGGCAGGGCAGATTTGATGTAGAACGCGCCCGTGACCAGGAGATTCCGCAGAAATACTGGAGCCGTCTGCAGAAGGGTGAGGTGATTGAGGATGGAGGCCGCGTCTTGACACCGGATATGGTTCTTGGTCCGCAGCGAAAAGGCATCAAGCTGACGTACTGTACCGATACGCGCCCGGTACCGGTAATCGCAGAATGTGCGAAGCAGGCGGATCTCTTTATCTGTGAGGGTATGTATGCAGAGAAAGAGAAAGAGGCAAAGGCTCGTCAGTACAAGCATATGACTTTTTATGAGGCTGCAAGTCTGGCAAAAAGTGCAGAAGCCAGAGCTATGTGGCTGACCCATTTCAGCCCATCCCTGACGAAAGCAGAAAGCTATATGGACGAAGTGCGCAAAATTTTTCCGGAGGCATCCCTTGGAAAAGACGGCCGCAGCATAGAACTGGAATTTGAAGAAAACTGATCATGGTCAGATGGAGAGACAGGGCATCTGTTAGATAAACAGATAAAAGGATAAACAGATAAAAGTGTCGTATCAGATGCGGCAGATGGGAGAATGTTATGGCAGAAAAAGATGTTTTGATTCTTGCAATAGAAAGCTCCTGTGATGAGACAGCGGCTGCTGTAGTCAAAAATGGCAGAGAAGTATTGTCCAATGTGATTTCATCACAGATTGCATTACATACATTATATGGAGGTGTAGTTCCGGAGATTGCATCCAGAAAGCACATTGAAAAGATTAATCAGGTCATTCAGGAAGCACTGGATGAAGCACATGTGAGCCTGGATGACATTGATGCTATCGGTGTCACCTATGGACCAGGGCTGGTGGGGGCTCTTCTGGTAGGTGTGGCAGCAGCAAAGGCAATCAGCTATGCGAAAAAAATCCCACTGGTTGGTGTTCATCACATTGAGGGACATATCAGTGCCAATTATATAGAAAATAAAGAGCTGGAGCCGCCATTTTTGTGTTTGGTGGTATCCGGTGGTCATACCCACCTTGTAAAAGTATCAGATTATGGTAAATATGAGATTCTTGGCAGAACCAGAGATGATGCGGCCGGAGAGGCTTTTGACAAAGTGGCCCGTGCAATTGGACTGGGGTATCCGGGTGGTCCGAAAATAGAAAAGGCAGCACGGGATGGTGATCCAATGTCAATTCCATTCCCGAAAGCAAGAGTCAACGATAATCCGTATGACTTTAGTTTCAGTGGAGTAAAATCAGCTGTATTAAACTATATCAATGGATGTAAAATGAAAAATATTGAAATCGTGCCGGCAGATGTTGCAGCCTCATTCCAGAAAGCTGTGACAGATGTTCTGATCGCACATGCGATGCATGCGGCAGAAACATTTGAAATTAACAAGTTGGCGATTGCAGGTGGCGTGGCATCCAACAGTGTACTGCGGGAAGGTATGCGTGCAGCCTGTGAAAAGAGAGGCATCTCATTTTATCATCCGTCACCGATTCTCTGTACAGATAATGCGGCAATGATCGGTGCGGCAGCATACTATGAGTATATGGCAGGAACCCGTCATGGATGGGATCTGAATGCAGTCCCGAATCTAAAACTGGGAGAACGATAAAATGAAAGAATGGAAACGGCATGCCGCCATTGTACTGGCAGCAGGAAAAGGATCACGCATGAAGTGTGATGTCCCCAAGCAATACCTGAGTTTAAAGGGAAAACCTGTGCTGTACTATGCACTCAAAGCATTTGAAGAGAGTTTCATAGATGAAATTGTGCTGGTGACCGGTGTGGGACAGGAGGAATATTGCCAAAAGGAAATTGTGGAACACTATGGATTTCAGAAAGTTTCTCATGTCATTGCAGGCGGAAAAGAGCGCTATGACTCGGTGTATCGGGGAATCTGCGCATTGGAAGGTGCTGATTATGTTTATATTCATGATGGCGCGCGGCCGTTTATCGATAATGCACTTCTGTGCCGCGCCCGGGATACCGTAGAACAATATCATGCCTGTGCAGCAGGAATACCCAGCAAGGATACCATTAAGCTGATCAATGAGCAGGGGTTTGTCACAGGGACACCAGAGAGAAAATATACATGGATAATACAGACACCACAAGTATTTGAATATACATTGATCCGTGGTGCCTATGAGCAGATGTATCAGAATATGCCTGCTGTTCAGATTACCGATGATGCTATGGTAGTAGAGACAATGCTGTGTACACCGGTAAAGTTGTATGAAGGAAGTTATGACAATATCAAGATCACTACGCCGGAAGATATGGTTGTTGCGGAAGCCTTTTTGAACGCAGAATAAGAATCTATTCGCATATCGTGAAGCGGGCGATCCACTATTATGCTCATATCGGGGCGGGGCATTAAGCTATAAAACCGCTCCTGTGCAAACACATCGTGGTTTCGGGCTTTTGCCCCTGGCATCATCACTATATGAAAAAAATGTAAAAAAAGTGAAAAAACTTGTTGACAAGGTATAGGTTTCTATGTATAATCATTCTTGCGTTGGTTCGAAACGCATTACAATTGGAGAGATATCGAAGTGGTCATAACGAGGCGGTCTTGAAAACCGTTTGTCCGCAAGGGCGCGTGGGTTCGAATCCCACTCTCTCCGCTTGCCAAGTCACTTAAAAAGTTTTGAAAAAAGTACTTGACAAACAAATGAAAAGTGCGATATAATGCACAAGGTTCTTCGGTGAAAACGAAGAGAACTAAATAAAGACATGAGAGTGTGAAGAAAGTCGTTTCTGTGAAACGACGAATCTAGGGCAATTTGGAGAAGTACCCAAGCTGGCCGAAGGGGCTCCCCTGGAAAGGGAGTAGGTCGTTAATAGCGGCGCGAGGGTTCAAATCCCTCCTTCTCCGTTCTTTCTTGAGAAAAGAAAGTAAAAAAGTTCTTGACAAAGCGAAAGAGTTATGATAAACTCGAAAAGCTGTTGAAAAGAACAAATGTTGAAGAAGTTTGAAAAAACTTATTAAAAAAGTTCTTGACAAACAGAAGACAACATGTTAAAATAGCAAAGCTGTCGCAAGACAGACAACCTTGATAACTAAACAGTGAAACACATACGATTCTCGAAAATTCTTTACATTTTTAAGAACGGTTTGAAAAACCAAAAACAGTAAAACGAGAGATAGCTAGTTGTTATCTTGAGTGAATCAAACATTTTAT